>Ga0208953_1000014_pt1 | contig 257615 bp, 316 predicted proteins | sample RifOxyB2_FD_184033 | JGI IMG/M metagenome (GOLD analysis project Ga0208953, IMG submission 184033) | Groundwater microbial communities from Rifle, Colorado - Rifle Oxygen_injection B2 (SPAdes) | ecosystem: Environmental > Aquatic > Deep subsurface > Groundwater | place: USA: Rifle, Colorado...
TTGCAGAATAGGGTTAATTATTATGTTTTTAAGAGATATTTGAAATTTTTAGAGTACCAGTTTTACCCTGAAAAAATAAAGAGACTGATTAACCCGCCATAGTCCTTTATAAATATCGGAGATACTGTTCAAAATAAAAAGATTTATAAATGGTCAATTGAATTATTTACCATCATGGAAGACTTAGCACCAAATATTCATCGTCAAAGATGTATTGTTGAAGGTTTATACACTGCAGACATAACACCCTCAAAATTAAAGAAATTTATGAATGATCTTTCTGTAAAAGTTGGAATGACAATTATTTACGGTCCAATTGTAAAAAATTTGGCTGGAAAGGTTAATCCAAAACATAAAGGTTTTGAATGCATTTTAATCTGGGCAGAATCTGGTTCTTCAGTTTATACTTGGGAAAATGAAAAATTTTTCACTTTAGATCTTTATTCTTGCAAAAAATATGATATAAATGTTGTTGTAGAATTTGCAAAAGAATTTTTTAAAGCTACAAAAATTATTTCAAGAGATGCATAATTTTTTTTAGCATTTATCTAAACTCAAAATATTATTTTGAAGGACTAAAAAATTTAATCAGATTTAATTTCAACATCTACATCAACAGGAGGAGAATATGGTGTTTTTCCTTCGTGATATAATTGAATTTGATATCTAATGTTACAAGGTGGAGTTGTTTCAGGAACATCAAATCTTACAAACATTGGCTGATCCATAACTGATCCTGGAGGAAGTTCAATATTACTTCGTGATTTACCCAAAACAATTAAATCATCTGCTTTAGCAAGTCTAAAATTATCCCCGCAACTCAATTCAACTGCAGAAATTTCATATGAAAATTTATCATTAGATTCTTGAACATTTCTTATTGAAAAACCAAATCCTAAATTATCAGTGCCTTTTTTAATAATAATCTGTCTTGTTGGAGGATAAACAACTATTTTTCGAGTATCATCGTCACTAAAAAGTTTGTTAATCTCGTTTTTTACTGCTTGATCAATACCTTCAATACTTGTAGTTGCACCACTGAAAATTTGTCTTACAAAATATCCCCCTAAAATTAAAGCCATAGTTAAAAGAACAATCGTAACTAATGTACCCATAGTCATTTCCATCTGGGCTTTTCTTGAATTTTTTATTAATAGAGATCTCATTTTTTAAATTAATTAAGAGCCAGACCTTGGATTCCTAATTTTGTGAAATAAATCGCAACAGCAATTTGAATTATAAATAAAATTGTACTTAGAACAATTCCCCAAATATTTAATCTTTTAGAACTTGCAGAAAAGTCATTCACTTGTTTTTTACTAAGAACTAATCCAGTAATACCAAAAATTAATCCGGGTAACGGGCTAAAAAAAGCCATGATAACACTAATTATCCCTAAAGTATAACTTATCATCCCAAAATCTTTTTTATTTTTCCCTTTTTCCTCTTTCATAGATTATTAAATAAAATCTTATTTATAAAAGTTTTGTAAAAGTAGGCTTGAGAATCAATAAAGGAACTTGAGTTTTTTACATAGATTAAGTACTAAAATACAAAAATAGCAATAGTATTAACAAAATTATTGTTAATACTTGCTCAGATTTTGACCAGATTGGTAAAATTCCCCTAAATTTTATTTTTGCAGGATATAAATAGTATTTTTCATCAATGTCTAGCCAATCAATTAAAAGATGTAACAAATAAGCTAATCCAAAATATAACGCACCCATTTTATTAAAACAAAAGACAATTATAGAAAATAAAATTAATCCTAAAATTGAATGGCATAAAGGGGTTTTGTATTTTATTCCAAATTTTTTTTCAAATTTGATAGAATTTATAATTTTATTTATACTAAAAAATTTATTTTTAAACATTATGTATAAATGGTCAATATCAGGCAAAATTGATCCAAGAATAAAAAATAAATATCCTCCAAAAATTTTGCCTAAAATTAATCCTAAAATTAAATGAATAAATATCATTTTTATTAAAAAATTATTAATGTTTATATTTTTATGTACATTGCCAAATATAATTTATTTTAAATCTTTGAAATTATATGATCCTGCTGGTGCTAAAAAATTTCTATGAAATTTTTGGCATCACAAAAAGCTAAGCTTTTTGTTGCATTTGAACCTCGAGCTCGGTAAAAATTCAAAGAATGAATTTTATAAGATTGTTAATCACAATCTTAAATTATATGATCCTGCTCGGATTTGAACCGAGGACCTCTGCCTATCTAATTATCAACATTGGTTTTATCCGAATGTCAATCATTATCAGAGCAGCGCTCTAACCAGACTGAGCTACAAGATCTTTTTATTAGACTCAAAATCTATCAATAATCCTTAAAGTTTCTAAAATATTTTTATTTATAAAAGTTGTGTAAAACCCGATTTCAAGCTAATTACTGCCCCTGCAGTTCAATCTCTAAAACTTCATTCTCTAATTCATATCCCCTAATTGGAAGATTAATTGGAATAATCTTAAGATATCCAATTTCATCCCCCACAGCCTTAACTTCAATACTATTTTCTAACTGAATAATTGAAATATCATTTAATGATTTAACTCCCGGAATTTTAATCTCATAAATAACAGTATCAGAAAACCTCCTGATTTTTGTTTCAGGTTCAACTTTTTTTAACTTCATCATCTTTTCAATATTACTCTTAGAAAGGCTCTTCATAACTGTCTTTAAAGGCTTAGATTCTTTTTCTGCGTTTGCTTTAGGTTCTATTTGATTAAATCTAATAACCGGAGGTTTATTCCCAGAAGTAGAAATATTAATACTAATTCCCCTTTTTTTAATCCCATTATTTTCAAATTGGTTTGAACTAATCCCTTTTTCCAACTCTTTAAATTGCGAATCAAGGTTCTTAATCAAAGCATTAAATATCATATTCAAACCCTTTGGCAATCCCAAATTAAGATTTTCAATTGAATCATTCTGACCGAGTAATCCAAAATCTTCTTCTTTCCCGATTTTATCTTTAAGAGGTTTTCCACAGGATGGGCAAAAATCATACTTTTCACTTACCTTCTCACTGCAATTTTGACATTTTTTTTTGTTGAACATATTCTTAGAATAAACTTTTCGTTTAAATAATTTTCTCCAAATTTATTTTTTCTCCATATATTCTTTTATGGACATAATCTGTTGAACTTCTTCCATTAATATAGGTTTAGTTTGTTTAAATAATAAATTTTTAATCTTCCTTCTACTCAATTTTTTAGTTTCCTTAACTTCTTTGATTTTTGGAACCCAATAAAATACCACTGCCATCCTTAATAAACTATCTAAAATAAAAATTAAAACTATTGGTTCAATAAAACTTACAGTCAAAAACTTAATTAAAAATGCTCCAAGACCTGCACCTAAAAATGTTCCAATACCAATTAAAAGATTATAATATGAAACAATAAGTCCCCGATTTTCTCTCCTAACATTATCATAAACAAAATTTCTTGCAACAAGATCAAATCCTGCCCATGAAATACCCCCAATTAAAGATGGGATTAAAATTAAATAAATTGGCGAAGGTGAAAGAATATATAATATTGGAATAGTCGGAATAAAAATCGTCGTAATGCAAAGAACTCTGTAATTGCCATACAAATCTGCAAATTTTCCCCATAACCCCAAAACAAACAATGAAAATAATGTTAAAGACAAAGTAATAGCCATATAAATTGTATAACTAAATTGCAAATTTCTTAATAAATAAATTGCAAGTAACGACGCTGAAATTGAATTAGCAAAACTAAAAAAAGTTCTAAAAATTGTGAACTTCCCAAAATTAGTCTGTGGAGCATTAATTACAAAACTCCAGAATGAAAAATAATATCCTTCTTTTAATTTAATTTTTGGTTCATATTGTATTTTATAAATTTTATAACATGAATATCTTGCAATAAACGCAAGGAAAAATAAAGTCATAAAACCAAACATAATCCAGCCTTTTGTTTTAAAATAATCTAAGAAAACTGAAGCTAAAATTGTCAATATTATTGAAACAAATCCCCCGATTAGACTTCTTTTAGCAAACCATCTTCCTCTATCTTTTTCATTAATAATATCCCCCATCCAAGAAAACCATGCAGGATGCCCTAAATGTAAAAATATTGTAACTAATGAAAATGAAAATAAAAGTAAATAAGGTAACATTTCAGGAATAATGTTAAAATAAAATAAAATTGCAATTGCAATGAATGGCAACCACATTAATGACTCATAAAAGACAGTCTTAAGAATAATTTTTTTTCGTGGATATTGCTCTGGAAGACGAGAACCAAATAATTGAAATAACGGTCCAAGAAGTCCTGTAACCGCACTCAATAAAGCAACCATCGAATTAGTTGAATTAATTGCAATGGCAAAAGGTGCAACAAATTTATCTCCAAAAGAATCTCTTCCCCAAGCATAAATACTTTCCTTAATACTAAGATCTCTTGCTTTCCTCTTAAGTTTTTCAATCTTTAATAATTTTTTTTTGCTCACCATCTTTTCAAAGATTCCCTTATCTCTTCTTTAATAATTAAATGTTAAATTGATTATAAATATTACTCTTTAGTTATCTTTAAATATTCTTAAGAGTTAAACCTTTCATGGCAAAAAAATTTTATGTTGCAACAACAATTCCTTATGCAAATGGTCCAGCACACCTAGGATTTGCATTAGAAGTAGTAGAAGCAGATGTTTTAGCAAGATGGAATAGAATCCAGGGAAAAGATGTATTTTTCTTAACCGGAACAGATGAACATGGAACAAAAAATTATCAAACCGCAAAAAAACAAGGGTTATCTACTAAAGAATTTGTAGACAAGAATTCAAAATCTTTTCAGGAATTAATCAAAGGATTAAATATTTCAAATGATAATTTTATAAGAACAACTGACCAAAAAATGCATTGGCCCGGAGTAATTGAAATCTGGAATAAATTATTAGAAAAAGGAGATATTTACAAGAAAAAATATTCAGGAACATATTGTCCCGGATGTGAAAGATTTGTAACTGAAAAAGATTTAATAGATGGTAAATGCCCGGATCATCCAAAATTAGAAATTGAAACAATTGAAGAGGAAAATTATTTTTTCAAATTATCAAAATATTCAGACAAGATTTTAAAATTAGTCAAAGAAGATAAATTAAAAATTTATCCCGAACACTGGAAAAATGACTTTTTATCCTTAACAAAAGATGGTTTGCAGGATGTAAGTTTTTCTCGTAATATTAAACAATTACCTTGGGGGATACCTGTTCCAAATGACCCAGAACAAGTAATGTATGTTTGGTGTGATGCATTAACTAATTATCTAACCGGTATTGGTTATCCGGATAAAAAATATGAAAAATATTGGCCGACAGATTTGCACGTTGTAGGAAAAGATATGTTAAGGTTTCATGCAGGAATTTGGCCAGGAATGTTATTAAGTGCTGACTTGCCTTTACCAAAAGAAATAATTGTGCACGGTTTTTTAACTGTTGACGGAAAAAAAATGTCTAAATCCACCGGAAATGTTATTTCACCGTTAGAATTATTAAAAAAATATTCTCCCGATACAATAAGATATTATCTTTGCCGAAATTTTGTTTTTGGACAAGACGGAGATTTTTCAGAAAAAGCATTAATTGACAGGCATAATAGTGAATTAGCAGATAAATTAGGAAATTTAGTTTCAAGAGTTGCAGGTTTAATTGAAAAAAACGGAATTGAAAAAACCGAAAATAAATTAATTAGGCAATTAGATGAAAAAAAAATAAATAAATTAATTGAAAATTATGAATTTGACAAATCATTAAATGAAATATTTTGCTTTATTGACTTATGCAATGAATATGTCCAAAAAAATAAACCTTGGGAAACAAAAGATAAAAAAATTCTTTATGAATTATCTGAATCTATCGTCGCAACCGCAAAATTGCTTGTTCCGTTTATTCCTGAAAGTGCGGAAAAAATAATCAAACAATTTTCTGAAAAAGAAATAAAAAAAGGCGAAATTTTATTTAAGAAAATAGAGGAAAAATAAATGTGTAAACAATGTGAAAACACAAATGGAAAGGTTCATATTATGAGTCTTCCGTCATTTTTAATAAGATATGCAGAAAAAAAAGGGATTGAAGAAATTGTAATGCGAAATGGATGTTTAATAATTTCTCCAAATAGAGACAAAGAAGGGAATATTATAAGTGATTATTCCAGATTGTATGAAATAGCTCAGGAATTTGTCAAAAAATATAATCCTCAAAAATTAAGCATTGAAGAATATAAAGAAGCATACCAAAAAGGTAAATTATTCTGGATGAATTTATAATCTTATTTCAAAAAATTATATAAATAGTTCTCTTATTTTATTTAGATGGATAAAAAATTAATCTTTTATTCTGAATTATATAGAGATTCTTCCATTGATAAAAATGTAAAACAAAAGATACGTGATTTGGTTGAAGATATTCATACTTATCAGCGTCATTTGAATCAATATTTAGAAGTTCCAATTGTAGAAATAGATTTTAGAGATGTAAAAGATATTGCCTATGTCGTTGGGACATTTAAAGATAAAAGAGGAAATTTAATCCAGAAATTATTTTCTTCAGAAAATCCTTTAGACAAAAAAGGAAGAAGTGTATCGAACTTTTATGAAAAATTAAAAAAAGAAAATATCTTGCTTCCGGGTGTTTTAACAGAAAAGGTATTTACTTCTGCACAATATCTTTTAGATTACATTTTAGATAAAAGAGATTTTAGTATTCAAGAGGCATTTAATTTTTTTAAAATTGTTTCTAGTGAGTGTATTGATTATGCGAATCGTACGAAATCTTTAAAGACCCCAAGTGAGTCTGAAAATTTATTTAGAACTATTTACTCTAAAAGAACTATGCAGGGTAATAAATCAAGATTAAATCAGGATAGAATAAAAGAACTTGCAAGTTATTTTGAAAGACAATATCATATAGATAAAATATTAAGTGATTCATTAAAAATAATTCATATAGATTCTATCCCAAAATTAAGTAAGATTTTAAACAATTAAATTTATAATCGATAATTTTCTTTTAATCTTAAGATGGATTGTAAAATAAAAGAAAATATTTTAAACTGTCCCTGCACTTATAAAGGTTGCAGTAAAAAAGGTAAATGTTGTGATTGTTTAAAGAGCCATTTAATCAAAAGACAATTGCCTGCTTGTTGTTTTACAAAAGATGCCGAAAAAACATACGACCGAAGTTTTGAGCATTTTATTAAATTAGTAAATAATGGAGAAATTTAAATGAAAAATAAAAATAATATTGCAGATTTATTTGATCAGGAAAATTATTTTCAATTAAGTTATAGCGATAGAGTAAAATATCTTGATATAAGAAGAATAACAAAAAATGACCCTAAACAATATCTAACTAATTTGAGAAATCTTATTAATGAAGGTTTAGACGAAGTCGTTGAAACCATTGAAGGAGGATCATTAACCGGAAAAGATTTAGTAAAAGCATTAAGTTCAATAAGAAACTTAATTCATCAGGAAGGATATGAAACTATTTTATCTTATGTTTTTTCAAATGATTCAAGGCTAAACGAAAATTTTAAAGACAGAGATAATATCTATCAATTAACAATAAGAAAGAAAAAATCTTTCCTTGAAAGGATGTTTGGCTAAAAATGACTGAAGGAATAATAACTTATGATGATTTTGTAAAAGTGCAATTAAAAGTCGGAAAGATAATTGATGCCGAAGAGATCCCTAATGCAGATAAACTTTACAAATTAACTGTTGATTTAGGAGAAGAAAAAAGAACAATTTGTGCAGGAATAAAAGAATATTATTCTAAAGATGAATTATTAGATAAAAAAGTAATAGTTGTAGCAAATCTCGCTCCACGAATTATGAGGGGGATTACCAGCCAAGGCATGTTACTTGCAGCATCAAACGAGGAGCATTCAAAAGTAATTTTAATCTCTCCGGAAAAAGATATTGAGGTTGGTGCAAATGTTGGTTAAAAGTTAAATTTATATCTTTTGAATATAATATGATTAATGAACATAAAAGTAATGGAAAAATAAGAATTGATGTATTTTTTAAAAAAGTAAAAGCATATACTGCAAAAAATATTGAATTTACATTTCATAGTAATTTTAGATTAAGTGAAAAACAAAGAAAGATTTATACTCAAGAAGAAATAGTCAGAATAATTTTTAATCTAAAACCTAAAGAAATAATTAAACAAAAAAATGGTAATTTGGCAGTAATTTATAATTATAAAAATAAATATCTTAAAATTTTATTAGATTTAACAATTAATAAAATTTATATAGTAACTTTCTTTTTTTTGAATATTAAACAATCTATTGGTATACAAAACAATGAAACAATTAAATAAGCCTGGTGAATTTGATTATGATTTTAAAAATGATATTTTTTTCTTTAAAGTTAAAAATAGAGAATATTCTCATTCAATTGAATTAGGGGATTTGGTTATTGATTTTGATGAAGAAAATTTTATTGTGGGATTGCAGATTTTTAATGCAAAAGATTTTTTTAATATTACTAAAAATCATCTTAAAAATTTAAATGGATTTAGAATGAATTCAATTGTAAAAGAAGGGATAATAAAAATAGAATTAACTTTTGGATTGTTAATAAGAAATAAATCTATAGAATATAAACCAATTATTTATGAAAGGATTGATGAACGATTACCAAATTCTGAATTATCTTGTGCAATTTAAGTTAATTTTAACATGAATCAAAAAACTGCATTAAAACAATTAAAATTTTTAGAAACTAAATCTTCCTTTATGCGTTTAGCTTCACAAGGCTGGCAAAATGATTTTCAAACTTTAACCGCGATTTTGCTTTCAGCAAGAACAAGAGATGAGACGACAATTAAAATTTGTCAGGAATTATTCAAAAACTATCCAGATGTAAAAAAACTTTCATTAGCAAAATTAAACGAGATTGAAAAAATAATCCGCCCTGTAAATTTTTATAAAAATAAATCTAAAAATATCTTGAATCTATCAAAAATCTTGGTAAAAGATTATAACTCTAAAATTCCGGATAAAATCGAGGAATTAATCTTGCTTCCTGGAATTGGAAGAAAAACTGCAAATGTTTATTTAAGTCAAAAAGGCAAGAATGCCATCGGTGTTGATACACACGTTTCATATATCTCACAAAAATTAGGCTGGACAAAAAACAAAAATTCTCACAAAATAGAAGAAGACCTTGAAAATCTTTTTCCGAAAAAATCTTGGAGCAAAGTTAACACAATTTTAGTAAGTTTTGGAAAAACTTATAATTCAAGAAAAAAGCAAGATGAAATCTTGAATGGTATAAAAGGGAATAATTTTTAAAATAAAAATTATTAGTTTAAAAAATGGCAATTCCATCACGAAAAAATAGAATGATGCAGAAAATCATTAAGAGTCAAGACCAGGATAAAGAAAAACTAAAAGCAACAGTTGAAAATAAAGAAATTGATAAGGAAGAACATGAAAAGAGATTAGAGTTGTTAAAACAAATTGGGTTGATTAAGTGAGAAGTTATTTAAAGAAATATTATTTTGATCAATTATGGAAAAAGGGGTGAATTTGGCAATTGCTAAGTGGGCTGGTGGAAAAAGACAATTATTGTCCCAATTAGAACCATTATTCCCAAAAAAATTTAACAATTATCATGAACCTTTTGTTGGAGGTGGAGCGGTTGCATTCTATATTATAAAAACTAAAAAACCAAAAAAATTTTTTTTATCTGATATTAATGAAGAATTAATTAATGTTTATGAAGTAGTTAAAGATAATCTTGAGGAATTAATTGATTTACTTAAAATATATAAAATTAAACATACAAAACAAGGTAAAGAATTTTATACAAAAGTCAGAAGTGAAGATATTGAAATCATGTCTAAACTTTCTCGTGCAGCGAGATTTATTTATTTAAATAGAACTTGTTTTAATGGATTATATCGTGTTAATTCTAAGGGGGAGTTTAATGTTCCTATGGGTAAATATGAAAATCCGGGAATTGTTCAAGAAAAGGAATTAAATGAAATTTCTAAATTATTAAAAAAAGTTGAAATAAAATTTCAATCTTTTGAAAAAATTTTACCTAATGTAAAAAAAGGAGATTTTGTTTACCTTGATCCTCCTTATTACCCATTAAATAAATCAAGTTTTACAACTTATGCTAAAGATAACTTTTTAGAAGAAGAACATAAAAAATTATTTGATTTATTTGTTGCATTAGATAAAAAAGGTGCTAAAGTTATGCTATCAAATAGTAATGCCAAGTTTATTTTAGATTTATATTCAAAATATGAAACTAAATTAGTCCATGCTTCTAGAATGATTAACTGTAATGCAGAAAAAAGGGGAAAAGTTAAAGAAGTAGTGATTATGAATTATTGAATCTTAAAATCGAATCCAAATATTTTTGTTAAAACGGATTTTATTATTTCGTAAAATTTAATTATATCCTCTTCTAAAATTTCTGCAGTGACCCTTTCATGAATTAATTTATTTCTTAATCTATTAAAATGATTAATATTATTCCATTCAGAACGATTTATTTTATTTCCTTTTGGATATCTTTTTATTTCATTTTGTACTAAATGTCTTTGTTTAAATAAATTTAATAATTGGATATCTGAATAAAAATTTGTTTCATTATTAACTAGAAATTCTTTAAATGAGATTTCTAAGAGACTATCCAATAAGATTAATAGATATCTATTTTTACCAAAAAATGTTTTTTTGTTTAAAATTTCAAATGTTTCAATTCCCCCAAAAATTCCTTTTAGCCAAGGTTTTGAATCAAATAATTTTTTATTTAGTTCTTGTATCTTTTTTTCATCAGTTTTTTTAGAAGGAGGAATTGGGGGTAAATTTTTTTTAAGACCTTTATCAAATGTTACAAATTGCTCTTTAATTTCTCCAGTACTATATTTAAACAATTCTTCATTCCATTTACCCTCTAATGCTCGAGAGATTTTTGCATTATTTATCACAGCTTCTTTAATCGATGATTGAATCTTCTTAAATAATTCATGAGAATAATTTATCTCAGATTTGCTACTATTCCAAGGCATTAATTCTGCATCTCCAGAAAGAAAAACTAATACATTCAATAAGGATATACTTACATGAGGTTTTCCAGCTTGGCCATTTCCAAATCCCACTTCTTCTGTTTTTAAATTTTTACCGATTAATCTTTTGTTACAATAGATATGAACTCCCCAATCATCAGATGCAGAAGATTTATTTGAAAGACCTGAATAAATTTCAACTTTAACTTTTCTCAAACCTATCTGAACAAATCCAGAGTATTTTGTTGGATTATAACTTGGAGCATAAGTCCAATTATCATAAAAATGAGGTTTGATTTGTTCTTCATTTACTTTTAATATTAATATTCCCTCATGCAAGTAATAGGCATAAATTTGAGAAAAATATTTTTTTATCTTATTTATATAATGATCATCAAAGGATTTTCTTAGATTCGATAAATTTACTTGTGTATTTGATTCAGATATTTCCTCTTCGTAATTTTCAGCTTCATAAGGAGTTATATACCAAGAAGGATCTTTAACTACCCAATCTTCATCGTATTTTAATATTTTCGTTCTTTTTCCTTTTATTCTAGTTTTTATTTCAATGATATTTGCAAGTGCTACTGTTGCTCTTTTTGTACCCACTCCAAACATACCGATAATATCTTCTTGAGGATTATTTCCTGATTCTCCCGGAGAAATTAGATTTTTAAGATCTTCTACTCCCCCAGAATTATCTTTTATGGAAATTGTCTGAGACCCTTTTTCTAACTCTATATTTACTTCAACAGTTTGCAATTTATTTTTCTTTGAATTATCTAAAGCATTATCTACTAATTCGCAAAGAGCACGCTCAAGGTCATAATCTGCAATAATAGATGTATATATCCTTTTTCCAGGTGTTGCATCAATCGTATCTAATGCCTTCATGGTCATAATTAGAAAAAGAATATTATAAATATTATTATCCTAAAGTTTTATTTTTTAATTTCTGGCAATCCCAATACAGAAAACTTTAATTCATTAAAATAATAGTCGCAATTAACGGACTTGATGTAATCCAATGTATCTTTATATTCTGGTTTTTTGAACCAATCATTTAATACATAAATATATTTTACTTTGATTGAAGAATCTTTCAAAATTTTCTGATATTGCTTTAATTTGAAATCGCATGTTTGTAATTTTTCATCAACTGAACCAGAAATTTTTTGGAATTTCATTTCAATAATAAAAAGAGTATTTGATTTTAAAACAAGTAAAGTTTCGTCTGGCAAAAGTTTTTTTGAGATTCTTTTAGATATATCAATTTTGTATTCTTTTAAAAGTTCAGAATATAAACCATGTTTTTTATAAAATTTACCTACAATTTTTCCTTCAAAATACAAATCATTTTCTCTTACCTCATAACCCTCTAATCCCTCAAAAACTTTTCTTAAATCAACTCTTTTCTCAAATGCTAATCCATGAACATTTGTTTTTGCTCCCCCCTTTCCTCCATCAATCATTTTGAATGACCCCCAATAAAGATGTACCCTCTTTCGTTATTATATATAATTTTCCAATTTTATCTTTTAAGTTCAAGCATTCAATTAAATTTTTATCTAAAAGCTCCTTTATTGTTATCGATGATTGAGGCAAAGCTATTTTGCATTTTATTTTTATTTCTTTAACTGTAACTGGAGATTTAGAATTTGAAATCTGTTTTAAAATTTCAATTCTTCTATTTCCTCTTCTTAGCCAAGCATATTTTTCCCAATTCATACATAAAGTTTAAATACTTAATATATTTAAATAAAGTTAAGGATAAGTTAAGAAATATGAAATGGACTAAATTGGATAAAAATTGTTTTGAGGCTGAAAATGATAAATTTTATTTTCATTTAAGAAAAGAAGAAGATGATGAAGAAGAAGATGAAGAAGGAGATTGGAGGTTAGATATTTTTAAAAATAATAAAAGTTTAAAATATGTTGAAACCTTTGCAATAGAAAGTTTAATCGAAGCAAAATATACTGCTGAAACTTACATTCCTTATTTAAAATGACTCTCTTTTTCAAATCCCAAAATTTTGACCTCTATCATGGAGATTGCACTGAAATATTACCTAAATTTAAAGAAAAATCTTTCAATTTAATCTTTGCAGATCCTCCTTATAATCTTTCTAATGGGGGAATTTCTTGTAGTGGGGGAAAAATGGTATCAGTAAACAAAGGTGATTGGGATAAATCTAAAGGATTTGATGAAGATTTTAAATTTTCATATAAATGGTTATTTGAATGTAAAAGGATTTTAAAAGATGACGGAATTATTTGGGTTTCAGGAACTCATCATAGTATTTATCAGATAGGTTATGCTTTGAAATTATTAGGATTTGAAATAATTAACGAAATTATTTGGTTTAAACCAAATGCTCCTCCAAATCTTTCTTGCCGTTATTTTGCACATTCACATGAAACATTAATTTGTGCAAAAAAAATAAAGGAAGCGAAACATTATTTTGATTATAATTCCATGAAAAAATGGGATGACAAAATTAGTCCTATTGGAAAACAAATGAAATCTATTTGGAATATTCCATTAACTCCACAAAGAGAAAAAATTCATGGTAAACATCCAACTCAAAAACCTTTAGAATTATTGAAGAGAATAATTATTGCACACTCCAAAAAAGGAGATTCAATTTTAGATCCATTTAATGGTTCTGGAACAACAGGAATTGTTGCAACTGAATTTGAAAGAAAATATGTCGGAATTGAGATAGACAAAAACTACTTAGAATTAACAAAAAAAAGATATAATTCTTTAAATAATTCATTTTACAAATAAAGTTCTCCCAGAATAATCATATTTTTCAAATCATAATTATCTAATCAAACCAAGTCGTCTAAGAATAATTAGATACATTTTTTCTTTATCTTTGTTTGAATCATAATGTGCACCAATAATCTGGGCTGCAATCTCTTTGTAAGCTCTTGACGCATTGCTTTTTGGGGAAGTATGAATTACAGCATCTTTATAATTTAAAGATTCAGCAACTGCCAAATCTTCCGGAATCATCCCTAAAATTGGAGTTTCAAGCATTTCTTTAACCGTATCAGGTTGCATTTCAATTCTATTTTTTTTAACCCGAGTAATAATCACACCCATAACCGGGATATTTAAATGCTCTGCAAGTTTAATTGTCTTTAAAGCATCAGTAATTGCAGGAACTTCAGGATTTGTAACAACAATTAATTCATCTGCTAATTCAATAACTGCTGTAGCTTCATGACCTAATCCCGCTGCACAATCAACAATAATATAATTAGACATCTTTTTGAACTCTTTTTTAAAATTCTTAATTCTTTCAGGTTTAATTTGTGTCAACTCTTTAACCGACAAAGAAGCAGGCAAAATCTTAAGCCCTGATTCATGCTCATAAATTGCTTCAAAAACTTCTGCTTTATTAGCTAAAACATGATTAAGATTAATTGGAACTTCCGGAGAATTTAAATGAAGACCAATGTTTGGCGTCGTTAAATTACCATCAATGATTAAAACATCTTCCCCAAAAAAATTCATTGCTGCACCCAAATTAATAGAAGTAGTAGTCTTACCTACGCCCCCTTTTCCGGAGGTTATAACAATAATTTTTGACATTTTTCTTTTACCAATTGATCTTAAATTTGTTTAAGAAATTCTTAAACTATAAAGAAGATAAACCTTCTTACTTTGATAAAAGGAATTGTTTAGTCGTACTTATAAACTTTTCGAGATTGTCAGCATAAATCTTTAATTGCTCTAAATTAATATTAATCTCTTTACCACGATACATAACCTTCAATGCAACATTTTTCCTGAATTCTCCAATTCTCTCTTTTCGTAGCTCATCAATTTTTTTAAACATTTCATACATCTCAATAACTTCTAAAAAGTTCTTATCATCCTTGAATATTTTTTTTATTTGTTCAATTTTACCGACGGGATTTGTTGAAACTTCAGAAATTTTCTTCTTTTCATGAGCTTTTTCAAGTAATGCATCAATACTCACATCAATCATACGTCTCCATCTAAAAATTAAATTAATAATAACATCACATGTTTTAGTATATTTTAAGCTAACATATAATAAATGATCTGCACTAATTTTTTCCTGAATGATATCTTCCATTTTTATCCAAAATTAAAATAATTTGTCAAAAAGTTTATAACTATTTATAATGTGCCACACCTTTTTATATGTTTCTTTTGAATTACCATTTTCAAATATTCTGGTTCAAAAGAAATATTAGGGAAATTTGATTTTTTTCTAAAAGATTTCACTTTATGTTTCTTTTGATTGACGGTTTTTAAGTTTTTCAATTATTTTGGGGTTCAAAAGAAAGATTAGAGAAATCTTATTTTTCTGTATGTTTCTTTTGATTGACGGTTTTTAAGTTTTTCAAATATTCTGGTTCAAAAGAAATATTAGGGAAATTTGATTTTTTTTTAAAAGATTTATTTAATAGAAGGATTTTTAAATTTAAACTTACTTTTAAGTAATAAAATGGACGATATATATCTTCGAAAAGTAATGGCGACAGTAATTGTCTTGGGATTATTAGTTTTATCTTTTTTATTAATTAAACCAATATTAATCTCGATAATCGTCGCTTTAATTTTAGCATTTGTATTTAGTCCGGTATATGAATGGCTTTACAAAGTTACAAAATTAAAAAATATCTCCGCATTTTTAATTTGTATTTTATTAATCTCTTTAATTGTTTTACCTTTCTGGTTTCTTGCTCCAATATTTATTGATCAGTCTGTCAAAGTTTACTTAGCTTCACAGCAAATGGATTTTGTTGCCCCATTAAAAAAAATCTTCCCATCTTTATTTGCTTCAGATCAATTTTCAGAAGAAATTGGTTCTATAATTAAATCATTTGTTTCACGTATGGCTAATTACTTAACAAATTTTTTCTCACAGTTAATTGTCGATTTTCCAACATTATTCTTACAATTTGTTGTAGTAATATTTTCATTCTTTTTTATTTTACGAGATAAAGAAGAATTAGCTGATTATATTAAAAGTCTTTTGCCTTTCTCAAAGGATGTTGAAACAAAATTGTTCAAATATTCAAAAGATATTACCTCTTCGGTTCTTTATGGACAAGTTATAATCGGATTTTTACAAGGAATATTTGTAGGTATTGGTCTTTTTATCTTTCAAGTTCCTAACGCTTTATTCTTAACATTATTTGCTTGTATTGCAAGTATAATGCCTCTTCTTGGACCAGTAATTATTTGGGTTCCAGTGGTGATTTATCTCTATATAACCGGAGATGCTACATCTGCTCTTGGAATAACCTTATTTGGTTTAATCGCTTCAACAATTGATAATTTCTTAAGGCCTATGATAGTATCAAAGAAAACCCATTTACATTCATCAATTGTCTTAATTGGAATGGTTGGTGGTGCATTTTTATTTGGAATTTTAGGGTTTATTTTAGGACCTTTGATTTTATCTTATTTATTAATTATTCTTGAAATTTATAGGAATAGAAAGACATCTGGAATTTTTATCCAGCAAGCTTAATTTTAAGAAAACTATAAAAAGAATTTTAATTTATAAATTAAAAAGGTGAGAAAATGAAATTAAAAGTAAAACTTTTGAGATGGTCTGCAGGGTTGCCTGTTGCAATGTTAAATCATAAAACTGCAGAAAAAATGGGTGTGCAACTTCAGGATAGAATTCAAATTAAAACTTTATCAAGACATCCTAAAACATTAGTAACAATAATTGATTTAACTGATAAATTAGTCAAAGAAGATGAAGTTGCAACTTCTTCTGAAATTAAACAACGTCTTAAATTACGTATCGGTCAAAAAATAGATGTAAGTTTAGCGAGTCCTCCTAAAAGTTTTGATTTTATTAAAAAGAAAATGAATGGAGGAAAGCTCTCAAAGTCTGAAATTCATGCAATTATTGCCGATGTAGTTAATAATTCTTTAACTGATAGTGAACTTGCTTTATTTGTTTCAGGAATGTATCAACATCGAATGAATCTTAAAGAAACTATCTCATTAATCGAAGCAATCTCCGGAACAGGCAATCGTTTAAAATTAAGAAGTAAATTTGTTGTTGATAAGCATTGTATTGGAGGAATCCCCGGTAATAGAACAACCCCAATAGTTGTTTCAATTTGTGCAGCAGCAGGTCTGATAATCCCTAAAAGTTCATCAAGAGCAATTACCAGTGCTGCTGGTACTGCAGATGTAATAGAATCAATTGCAAGAGTCGATTTTAATTTTAAAGAAGTAAAAAAAATAATTCAAAAAACAGGTGCTTGTTTAATCTGGGGTGGTTCACTTGGAATGGTTCCCGCAGATTCAAAAATAATTAAAGTTGAAAAAGATTTGAAAATTGACCCTGAAGCTCAATTATTAGCTTCTATTCTCGCAAAAAAACTCGCATTTGGAAGTAAATATATCCTGATTGATATTCCGTATGGAAAACATGCTAAAGTAAGTAAAATTCGTGGATATATATTAAAGAAAAAATTTGAATACTTAGGCAAGCACTTCCATAAAAAATTAAAATGTGTTTTAACAAATGGTGATGAACCAATTGGTAATGGTATAGGACCAATTTTAGAATTAAAAGATATTATTCAAATATTAGACCCAAAAAAACAAGGACCTGTTGATTTAGAAAAAAAATCATTATTTTTAGCAGGTGAACTTTTAGAGATGACTGGTAAAGCTAAAGAAGGAAATGGAATAGCTTTAGCAAAGGAAATTATTGACTCCGGGAAAGCATTAAAGAAGTTTAAAGATATAATTAAAGCTCAGGAAGGTGATTTAAACAGGCTGAAAAATGGTGATAAACCAATATTCACAAAAGATATCCATGCATATAAATCCGGAAAGATAAAATTGATTGAAAATAAAAAAATAAGTAGTTTAGCGAAGGTTGCAGGTTGCCCAAGTGATAAATTTGCAGGAATTTATCTATATGTGCATCTTAGAGATAAAGTCGATAAAGGTGATAAAATTTTAACTCTTTATGCAGAATCGAAGTCCAGACTTAATCAGGCAATTAATTTTTATGAAGAACAAAAGCCTATTTTAATTAGATAGTCTAAAACATATAGTTTTTTAAACTCAATTATAATATAATTATTTTATGAGAGAAGATCTTGTAGAATATTTCATAAAAAACTTGAAAAAAGGTTATAATCCTAGAGATTTAAAGTATACTTTAGTTGCCCAAGGATATCAAAAATTTATGATTGATGAAGCATTAAAAAAAGCAACTAAAGAAATGGAAAGAGCTAGTAATGTTTCAAAAGATAAACCTGAAATCAAATATGAAGCAGTTGATGAAGGAGAAAATACATCTATTGAACCAAAAAAATCTTTTTGGAAATCATTTAAAGGTTTATTTAAGAAAAAAGAACAATCTAATTGAATTTTTATAAAGGTATTTTGTTAATTATTCTTGAGAAGTTTCTGTGTTTTTTTGACTATTTTCATAATGTTTTTAAACGTTAAAATTCTTTTTTGGTATTAAGCCTCCATCGCACTCAAAGAATTTAAAAATTCTTAGGGACTTCAAAAGACAGTGTATTTGAAGTTAATGGTATTGCACTCTACTCGTGCAAAAAAATAATAAAGCCTCCATCGCACTCAAAGAATTTAAAAATTCTTAGGGTCTTCAAAAGACAGTGTATTTGAAGTTAATGGTATTGCACTCTACTCGTGCAAAATAATAAAGCCTCCATCGCACTCAAAGAATTTAAAAATTCTTAGGGTCTTCAAAAGACAGAGCATTTGAAGTTAATGGTATTGCACTCTACTCGTGCAAAAAAATAATAAAGCCTCCATCGCATAATGGTATTGCACTCGGCTTGAGACCGAGGCCTTCACGGGCATCCCCGTTCGATTCGGGGTGGGGGCGTTTTATATTATATTCCGAATGAATATAATTGAATTCTTCAGAATTGTATATGTGCTACCCGTTCGATTACTTCAAAAGTAACGCCTTTTGAATGTTCCCAAAAATTCTAAGAGAATTTTTTAGGACGGGGTGGGGGCGTTTTATATTATATTCCGAAGGAATATAATTTTATTTTCATTCTGAATCTTACTGGTTAAATTCAAGAATATTTTTTCCCCTTCGATTCCGAACAATTTCGTGGTAGAAACTTATTTTTTCAAGAAAGAATTTAAGTATTAATAAGAAAAGTTTCGTGCGAGATTGTGAGTTGTGGTTGGGGCGTTTTATATTCTCTTCCTGTAAGGGATATAATTTTATTAGCAATATCATTTGTAAGTCTGGTATAAATGGTCTTGGGTTTTTTTGATTTATCCTTTAGATCCCATGAAGTTTTTCTTAGTCTTTTATCCCCTCTTTGTAAAGTTCGATTATGAACTTCATATCCATTTTTAGTTAGAAGTATTTTTCTGCATTGATTATATGAATGTCCTTTTATTCTGAGTTTAAAGAATTATTTTCTTATATCCTCTTTTTTCAGAAAATTAGTTAAATTTTATAATCGAACTAATTTTCGGTCTTACGACATATGTCGCTTAGGAGTACAGATAAATCTTAGTGGTTAAATTTAAGTATATAAAAATTTTTAAAATAATATGAAAAAATTAATTAAGAAAGATTTTTTAATTCCTCTCTTTATTTTATTATTTTTCATTCATGCTAATTTCATCTCTGCTTTTGGGTTTGAATTTCAAATTCAGACAACGTCTCCCAATGAAAATTTCAATTGGGGTATATATGATGCTTCTAATATAACTGTAAACTGGGGAGATTCAGCCTCAAATGAAACTTTAAATGGTTCTTATGTTTTTGCTAATCATTCCTATAGTGTAGCAGATACATATAATATCTCTCTTATTGGAAATGCTACGAGAATTTCTTTTTATAATGGTACTGAAGATTCACTAATAAATATTTTAACTCCTATTAGCAATGGACTTGATGGGATTACAAGCGGGTATGAAATGTTTAGAGATGCAAAAAACATTACAAATTTTACTACTGAAAATTTTTTTGATGAAACATCTAGTAATGTTACAAATATGTGGAGTATGTTTCGAGATGCTACTAATTTTAATGGAAATATTTCTAATTGGAATACATCTAGCGTAGTAGAAATGGGTAATATGTTTTATGGTGCGACATCTTTCAATGGAAATATTTCTAATTGGGATGTTTCTAATGTTAATAATATGTATTCAATGTTTAGAGGATTAACTTTCTTCAATCAAGATCTAAATAATTGGGATGTTTCTAGTGTAACTGAGATGAGACATATGTTTCGTGATGCAACTAGTTTTAATGGTAATATTTCTAATTGGAATACTTCTAAAGTAATTAATATGGATAATATGTTTAATGGAGCAGTTTCTTTTAATCAAAATTTAACTACTTGGGATACTTCAAATTTAGAAGGTGTTGATGCTATGTTTTATAATGTAACTAATTTTAATGGTAATATCTCTAACTGGAATATATCAAAGATATCTGATACATGGTATATGTTTGCTTATGCAATTTCTTTTAATCAGAATTTAACTAATTGGGATACTTCTAAAGTTATAAATATGGATCATATGTTTTATAATGCAACATCATTTAATGGAAATATCTCTAATTGGAACACATCTAGTGTAACAGACATGAATAATATGTTTTATAATGCAACATCATTTAATCAGGATCTTTCTAACTGGGATGTTTCAAGTGTAACAAATATGGATAATATGTTTTATAATGCAACATCATTTAATCAGGATCTTTCTAACTGGGATGTTTCAAGTGTAATAAATATGGATAATATGTTTTATAATGCAACTAATTTTAATGGAAATATTTCAAGTTGGAATATTTCTAAAGTTGAGAGTATGGAAAATATGTTTTATGGGGCAACATTAGATACTGAAATTTATGATGAAATTTTAATTAATTGGGCAAATTTATCATCTTTAAAAAATAATACTCCCTTTCATGCTGGAAACTCCAAATATAGTTCAAGTGCTAGTGATAAGAGGAATTATATTATAACAAATTATAATTGGACTATCACTGATGGGGGGTTATATTTTAGTGGGGAAGAAACTCCTGTACCAAGTTCTTCTGGTGGTGGTGGAGGGAGTGGTGGTGGAGGTTCAACTATCCCTACAATAATTTTTTCTAAAGAACAATTTGAAAAAGGTTATTCTGCAAATTTAGCAGTTGGTTCAAGATTTGAAGTAAATGTTGAGAATAAAGAACATCATGTAATGTTAAATGAAATGACTTCATTAACTGCTAGTATTACTATCTCAAGTGAGCCTCAAAATGCTACATTGGTTGTTGGAGAATCAAAAAAATTTGAAGTAAATGAAGATAATTATTATGATTTATTAGTAACTCTTAATAGCATAGATCTTGAAAAAAATCTTGTTAATTTAACTTTAAAATATATTCATGAAGAGATTTTTAATAAAGAAATTCTTAATAATCAAAGTTCTGTTGAAGAAGGGAATATTAGTGGGGAGGAGAGATTATATGAAGAAGGTAAAAAAATAAGAATAAGTTTTGGGTTTTATTTTATTTTTGCTGTAATATTAATTATTGGAATAGTGCTTTTGATTAAATTCAAAAAGTTTAAGAAATGGAAGAAACAAAAATAAACTAATAAATTTATAAATAACTCGGTACTATAATACTATTATCAAAAATTAAACAACAACCTCTTATTAATGAAATACTTTATACTCTTTCAGGGGCGTTTTATATTATATTCCTTCGGAATATAATTTTATTTCCCCTCCGAATCTCACTGATTAAATTTAAGAATATTTTATGGCAAGGTTTACCCACTACAAGTATAAAAGTGGAATGTAGAGGGTAATATTTATAAATGCCTATTTCTTTGTTAAACTATGGTTTATATTTATAAAAAAACAGTCGGAGGAAAATTATATTATTACTTGAGAGTTTCTGAAAGAAAAGGAAAAAGAGTTATTGCAAAAGATATAGCTTATCTTGGGAATACAATCGAAGAAGTTAAAAAAAATATTAACAAACTTCCGGATTATAAAGATGAAATAAGAAAAGCTTACAAAACACTTAATTCTTTTCTTGAATCAAATTATTATTTAGAGAAAATAAAATATTCCAAATTGAAGAAAGATGAATTTCTGAAAGATAAACTTGAAGAAGTTGAAGCCTGCAAATTGCATTACAATAAAGTTTTTAATGAAAAAGACAAATTGACTAAAGAAGAAATTTTGAAGAATTTTTTAATAGAATTTGCATTTAATACAACATCTATAGAAGGGAATACAATTAACTTGGCTGAAGCTAAAAATTTACTTCAGGAAGGACTTACTCCTAAAGATAAAACACTCAGAGAAATTTATGATTTGCAAAATACTGAAAAAGTATTTTTTGAGATTATCTCGTCAAAAGAAGAACTAAATCATGAATTTATTATTAAAATTCATGATAAGCTGATAGAAAATATTGATCCCAGAAAAGGGTATAGAACTGTTGATGTTAGAGTAATAAGAAGTAATTTCGAAGCAACTCCTGCACCTTATGTTAAAGCAGATATGATTTTATTGATTAAATGGTATAATGAAAATAAAAACAAATTGCATCCATTAGTCCTTGCAACAATTTTTCATCATAAGTTTGAAAAGATACATCCATTTATGGATGGAAATGGAAGAACGGGAAGAATGTTATTAAATTATATTTTAATTACTAAAAATTATCCCCCTTTGATTATTCATAAGTCAGCAAGAAAAGACTTTTTAGAAGTTATGAGAAAAGCAGATAAAAGTGAATTAAAAAGTTTTGATGTTAAAGATTATTTTGAACTTGTGCAGTTTAGTGCTTATGAATTGATTGATAGCTATTGGGGAATTTTTTTGTAAAGAAATTTTCATAGGGGTTTAGGAAGTCTTTGTAGTAGAAAAGTGTCGAACAAATAAGTTTTTTATCTTAATAAAGGAGATTATCCAAAAGGTAAAGTTAATTTTTCTTGAATTAATTAAAATATCCCAAAATTAGTTTTATTCCAATCAGAACCATAATTTTCTATTGCTTCTTTACAATCATTTGTAAATTGAGTACTACCTAAATAATCTAAACAATTATTTAATTCAAAATCATAAAGACCATTTTCAATATCATTAATTTTTTCAGCAGATGAATAATAGTGATCAATATATTTTTTAAGTACATAATCTCCGTAAAGCAAAGCATTTTCGCATCCATAATCACAAGAAAATTTAATTATTTCTTCTGTTGTTAAATTATTCCAGGGATATTTAATAACTTCAAAACATAATCTTTTACATTCTTTTAAAGAATATTTTGGAGTATCGGGTATTGAAATAACTTCAATATATTTTTCTCCTGTAGAAGATTCTTTATTTGAGTTTATATTTTCATGAGAGTTATTCCAAGCTAGCCCAATTAATATTAAAAGAATAAATGCTATTAAATAAGGATGTTTAGTAATCCATGATTTATCCTCTTCAAAACCATTTTTATATGAATTTTTAAAAGAACTAAATTCACCACAAAGATTTTTTTTGTAATTCTCCAAAAATTCACCCATAATATAAATAATATATTTATCTTTATAAATATTTGGTAACTCGGAAGGTAACCCTTCAATATAAATCTTGGTTACTCATTTGGTATATGGGTGATGCTAAATTAATTAGTTTTATTGCACGAAGCAAAAGGCGATTAGAAGTTCTTAAATTATTATTTGAAAAAGAAAGAAGCCAAACAGAATTAATGAGATTAACACAGATGTACAAAGGACATACTGCAAGAACGATTAAAGAATTATCCGAAAAGAAATTAATTATCTGCAGTAATCCTGAGGATAGGGTTTTTAGATTCTATAAAATAAATAAGTTAGGGAAAAATATACTGAAGGATATTGATAAAATTATCCTTTAGTAATATTTCATCCCCCCCAATTGTTACTCTTATAAAGTAAATACAATTAGAAAGACTTAAAAATAAAAACAGATTAATCAAAAATATGAACAAAAAAGACCTATATAGAAAACTTGTAAGAGAAGAAGAATTAACCAAAGAAGAAGCTAAATCTTTAGGAGATACAAGAAAAGCAAATTTAGACTTACCATTTAAATATATAATCAGAGGAGACAAATATTTAGGTGCTCCAGTTTATTCTGAAGGATTAAAAAATATTGCTACTATTTGTTCTTCAAAAAATAATCTTGTAGCAAAAGTTAGCAATAGTCGTGAAAGGAATTTTTTAACTTTTTTATTCCCTTTTTTCTCTAAATTCTTTTTAGAAAGTGAATTCAAAAAACACTTAAAAGTTTATAATAATTCCTCTCAAATTGGAATTAATGCCCCTAAACCTTCAGGGTTGTATAATATTTATGATATTTCACAAAGAAAATTTTTTATTGGTCAAATTATGGAAAAAATTGATGGTGAAACTCTTTTAAAGTATAAGTATAAACTAGGCAAGAAGCAGACTAAAAATTATAGAATATTAAGCAAAAGAATGGATTATAATCAAGATAAATTAAATAAATATTTTATTCCAGAAGATTTAGATGAAAGGAATGTTGTTATTGAAAGGAGAACAAATAAAATTTTTTATATAGATTTTGAGTTATGGAAAATTAAATAATTTGAAATAAAATGCAAAACAAAAAAGACCTATATAGAAAACTTGTAAGAGAAGAAGAATTAACATTAGAAGAAATAGAATCTCTAGGAGATACCAGTAAAGCAAATTTAGATTTGCCATTTAAATATGTAATCCGAGGAGATAAATTTTTTTGTTCAAGAAATACTAATTTGCCAAACCTTGCTCCAATTTGTTCTCCAAATAATAATCTAATAGCAAAAATTGGTAACTATCAGACTCAAAGAACTAAGGACATTCAAAACTTAGAAGAGGAGTATCGAATACATAAACAAGTTTATAATTGCGGAATAAAAATCCCGCAACCGAAGGGGTTATATAATATTTATGATGTTTCAAAAAGAAAATTTCAGAAAGCAATAGTCATGGAAAAAATTGACGGAATGACCCTTGCAAGTTATTGTTTAAAAGTTGGGCCTAATTCACCTGCATGCAAAGAAATCACTCAGCATTGGAAAAAAGATTCAGAAAAATTTGGAAAACAATTCGATTTAAAAGATAATTCTTCTTCAAATGTAATCGTAGATAAAGACCAAAAAATTCATTTTATTGACCCTGAATTTTGGAGTCAGAATGCTTTTTGGGAAAAAAGAGAACCAGTTAATTGGTTTCAAAAACTATTAAGATATTTAGACCTTTAAATTAAAAATATTTTATTATCCATTTAGAAGATAATTTAAATCGTTAAATCATTTTATAATAAGGAAGTTGAAAATGATAAAAAAACATTACAAAAAAATAATTTTCTTTTTAATATTAATTATCTTTTTAGCAACGCTTATTACTACATTTTATTTTTTGAGTCCTGAAAAAATTGTAAATAAAATTGGTATTCGTAACGGATATATCCTGGCATTTATCGTTTCTTTCTTTGGAGGATTTTCTGCAGGAGGTTCTATTTCATTTATCAGTCTTTTAATTGCCCTTTCAGCAGGGGGAATAAATCCTCTGTATTTAGGATTAATCGCAGGAACGAGTCTAGCTATAGGGGATATGCTAATGTTTTATGTAGGTTCAAAAGGAAGGGCATTAGTTAAAGGAAAATGGAATAAAAAAGTAGAAGATTTCGCATGTCATTTTAAAGAAAGAAAATGGTTGGTAAAAATAACCCCCATTGTAGCTTATTTATATCTTGGTTTAACTCCATTTCCCAATGATGTTTTAATTTTATTTCTTGCAACAATAAAATATCCTCCTAAAAAAGCGAATTTAATTATAATCTTAGGAAATTTTACTTTTGCGTTACTTATACCCTTTTTAGTTGTTAATGGTTTTTTCTTTTTTTAGTTTGATGATAGTGGAAGATCCTCTTGATTGTTTAAAACTTAACAAAGAAGCACAATTAACAGAATTGAAGAAGTTGAATTATTTATGCTCAAAAGGTTTTTTTTGAATTAAACGGGTTATCAATTATACTACGCAGTAGATATAACCTATCGGATATATCGTATTATTATAATATTTTTTTTCTTTTTAAACATTACGGTCTTCTTCTGGAACTAAAAGATTTAGATCTAAAAGGTTTAATTTAATACCTAATTTACGATAAGTTAATATTGTTTCTTTTCCAGAATTATTAATAAAAACTCCAAAATCCCCATTTTTTAAATGATCAGCATCTTTCATTTTACTAAACATTTTAACTATTCCCCCTTTTAGAGAAATCCAATCCAGTAATTTTCTATAAACTTTTGATCTTTTGAATTTCCCTGAATCTACTTGAACATCTCCTTTGAATACCCAATAAATTGGTCTTAAGAAATAATCTTCTATTTTTACTTCTACTTGATCTAAAGGAGTTATTTTTGGTAGATGTTTACTTAAGATAGGATATGCTAAAATTTTTTCTCCATATTCTGGAATTGCTTTACGGATGTTTGGAAATAGTAAATGTAAATTATTTTTAGATAATCTGTTATCAAAAAAAGAGAGAAATAAATCTGCAAAAGAAATTACGGGATTAATACAATCCCCAGAAGGAAAAACAACTTTTTTAATCGGTGATTTTTCCAAATCTTCAAAAGATTCATTTATATGCCCTGAATAGGAGTCTAAATGAAATTGAAAAGATGCAGGAATACAATGAGAAATTTTCCAAGCACAAATCGTTGGAAACATATTTAATATATGTTCATCTAGTAATTCAAGATAATTTCTTGTTGGTTTAGCTAATTTCTTATTTTCTCTTTGAGCATATCTTCCATAAACTTTTACTTCTGGTATTCTATCTTTCGAAAAAAGGGTATAAAATATGTGAACTTTATCAACATAATCTTTCATTAAAAGAATGAAATCTTCTATAATTTCTTCCGATTTATCAATATTTTTTAAATCATTAAAACAATAATATGTAAATTCTTTTTCCAATCCTCGCTTGTCAAAAATTTCCTTTAATTTTTTTTGGTATATTTTATCAAATGATTCATAATTATCAACCCTTATGCCAATGCCCAAAGCAGACCTAAATTTTCCTTGAGTTCCATCTTTTTTTATCACATCTCTTTTAAATTCTCTTGAATCAAATCCAATGACCTTCAACATTAGATTATTTAGATTTTTGTGTTTTTAAGTTTTCTTCAACAATTTATCTAACTTTCTCTTTACCCTATCTAATTTTAAATTCATGTTTATCTTGATCTCTTTTCATAAAAGGATAAATTAAAATTTCATTAAAACAAATTGGTGTTAATTTGGTTTTGGTTTGATGTAGGTTATTTTATCCAGAAATTTTTATAAAACTTTAAATATAATTAATATTGTATTATATTATGGATTTATTTCAAGTGATTTTAGGATTAATTTGTTTATTAATTGGAAGTATGGCTTCTTACAAAAATAGAGATACTAATAAAATAATTTTGGGATTATTTTTAATAATAATCGGGATTACATTATTACTTGGGGGATTTGGGATAAAAATATGACTGATAGCATTACACTGTGGTTTGTTGGAATAGAATTAACAATCACAATAGCATTCTTTTTTAGTATATATAATCCTCTTAAAAAAAAGGAAAAAGGGCTAATGGATAATTCAAAAATAACTAGAATTAAAAGATATTTTTTAAAAATGCTTTAAAAGAGATTAAACCATTATTAATAACCATTTTTGTGATATTTATAATATCATTTTTATCCATTATCAGTTCTTTTAAAATGGTAAATCTAATAACGATATTAGGATTTATTTTATTTACCTCCATTTCTGGAATGTTATTTATTTCTTATATTTATATTTATAGGGACAGAGAAGAAATTTGTAATGCAACAACAGTTAATAGGATACTCCAAATTTTACAAATAAAACATCAATATAGAAGAAAAATTGAAAAAATTATTGATGAAATTTATTCCCCTGTAAGAAAAGATAAGAATTTTCTTTTAGCTTGGTTTCTTAATAATTTAGAATTTTCAGATAAAAGAATTAAAGATTAATCATAATCTCCTTAACAATACTCTATAATCTCATCCCTTTCCAAACTTTCTACAATAATAACCCTCTATAAAAAATCCACAACCCCTCAATTTATCTAAAACCCCCAATAAAAACCCCATTTCCAAATTTCTTTTTTTGAGAATCATATCAATCCATATTCTTCTAAATAATTCTTAAGCAAATTCTGTTGATATCTTGATTTAATAATCTCAAAAACCTCTTTGACAGGAATATTATTCTTAATTAATGCATAAACTCCACCAATATTGCATCTTGATTCTGAATCAATGACCTCTCCAAAATCAATTGCCCGATTAGTAAAAGGTTTAAGTTTATCTTCCAATAAATTTAATTTCCAAATCCGTTCCAAAAAATGCGTTTCCTCATGCCCCCTAATAAAAAAAATGTCCGGTTCATTAGCCCTCTTATAATAAATATGATGATGGCTAAAAAACATCCCCTCATAATGTAAATATCCCCCTAAAGTTTTTCTAATTTTATCACGACTAACTTGATGCTCTTGACCATATTTTTCAATTAACATAAAAAAATGGTCTTCAATAGAATCAACATATCCATCATCATGATAATATTCAAAAAAATGTAACGGAGCATAAATCCCCAAAACTGATAATTCTGCCAGTTTAGTCATATTTTTCTTTTTAATCTGTTTATTTTTTTTAACAATTTAAAATCTCTTTTTTTCTCTTCATTTCCTTCCAAACTTATTCTGATAAAAAATCTTCCCAACTTTTCCAAAAACAAAAGTCAAAGCCCCAAGAGAACCAAAAATTAAATCCATCATCGTATCATCAATTTTAGACTGAATTAAATCAAACTTCTCAACACCCCCAATATTCCAAACATAAACTCCCTGAAGTTTTAAATCCCATAATTGATCAATTAAATATTCACCAATCTCATGAAACATTAAAAACGAAGTAATAAACAAAAAAGTAATCCATAATTTCCAGTGAATTGACAAATTTTTTTTATCAACAATATAATAAATAAGAAAACAACTTAAAATCGGCAAACAAAAGTGAAGAATCTTATCATACGACGAATAGAAAAAATAAATTGGTGAAAGCAAAATACCAAAAGCTAAAATAATCATCATATAATAATAATGTCTTAATCTAAATTCAATTTTAAACATATGATCAACCAAATAAAAAATCACCATACCAAAAATAAATCCAAATACCCTGATATCTTCTGATAAATTCTTGAATAAATAAAAGACTAATAACAAAAATAAAGAAATTCCAAGAATCAATCTTCTTTTATTTTTATAAATCATATCAAATAAACATATTTTGAATATAAAAATATTTACTTCTTTAATTTTAATTGCAAAACCTGTAGATCTAACTGTTTCATTAGAATTATCTCAGAGGATTTGTGAATAACCTTTGAGCTTGCACTCTTAAACGACAATATCCTTAATTTCTGTTTTGATGGTGTTCATTTATAAAATCTGATAAAAATCACCAACGATATAAAATTTAATAAAACTACGCTTAATATATGTTAGTTGCAATTAGAAGAAATGGCTAAATAACTAATGGCAAGAAAACTTTTATATAACCACTAGTCTATCATTCTAATACATGGCAATTCATAATGAAAGATGCAAGGAATGTAAAAAAAGAATTTTAGAACTATTGACTAAACTTTTCGGAGATGTGAAAGTTAATTATAATCTTAATTTATCTAATAATCCAGAATCATTTATTGAAAAATCTCATTACAAAGATTTGAAGAATATTTTTACACTTTTACAAAATCATAGAGGTCATAATCATTTTATTCGTACTAAAAAATTACCTAATGTGGACTTCTTTGTTGTTAATTCAGGTTTTATTGTAGAATTTGATGAATCACAACATTTTACTAAATCAAGAGAAATTAGTTTAAAAAATTACTCCTCAAATTTAAAGGTAGGATATAATAAAGAAAGATGGATTAAACTTTGTACTACGTTGCATAAAAAAGATAATGATCCTCCATTCAGAGATGAACAGCGAGCATGGTATGATACTTTGAGAGATTTTGCACCATTTCTTTTAAGCCTGAAACCTACAATACGTTTATTTGCAAAAGATTATATGTGGTGTAAGTTTAATCCAGAGGATAAACTTGATCTTATTAAGTTTCAAAAGATATTAGATGATAAAAATGAAAGATTATAAAACTACAATTGTTTGTGATAGACCAAATTATGTTGGAAAGAGACTATTATTAATAAATAAAAATCGGGATAAACTTTTCAAAACAATTGACAGCAAATATCTAGAGATCGAAGTGGATAATTCTGGCGAATTATCCGTGTATGAACTTTCTAAAGATTTGATAAGAGTTAAAATTGATTCTTCTTTAAGAAAAATTGGTGAAACTTTTTTAGGATTAAATGACCCATCAGTACCTCAAATTTTAAATTATTTTATTCTTCCAGAGATGGAAGTGGAGAGAATCTTTAATAATTTACGATATAAATATCTTAAAGCTATTCAATTATCAAAATTTGAGAATCCAAATAAATTAATCAATGCTGAATATAATAAATCATTTCAAGCTTTAGCTGATATAAATGTATATCAAGGAAATACTCAAAATAGACAATCAAATGATTCTTTTTGGAAAAATGCAGGTTTTACACAAACCACAAAGGACAATATAGATTTTGATATGGAAAAAAAAGAATTAGCGTTTATAATCTCTTATTTTAGGAGTTTAGAACTCAGTAATTTTAATAAGATTTATTCTGAATTAATTGCTATCAAACCCGGATTTCACGAACTTTTAATTCACGAAGATTATTTTAATGAAACTTCTATTCCTAAAGATAAAGGAATCCGGTCAAAAGTATTTAGATTATTAAAGGGAAAAGGAGAGCTGTCCGAACTGGAACCCAACAGACTACTACCTCACGAAATAAATAGTAAAAGCTATTTTACTTATGCATCTTGTAATATCACAGAAGGACCTTTTGTTTTTAGGAAAAGTATATCTGTTTCCTATTATGATGAGATAAGAAAGATAAAATCAATAAAAGATTTAGAAAAATTTAAGGACAATTTTTATTTTCTCAATTATTGCAATCATGAATTGAATACAATTCAAAAACTTAATGACTTTTTATTAAAGGCCGAAAAGTTTAGATATTTTATGTAAGAAAGTTTTCTTGCCTTTGATTCTTGTTCTTGATGTATTTTGCATTCGCTCTTTGGATATCACTTGGAATCTCCTACACTTTTTATTGTTTCTACCACGAAGTTATTCATCCCCCTTGGCCACATAAACACCTATTATAAAAAAATTAATTATAATATAACCCCTAAATAGGATTTTTGCAAGAATTATAAATGTATAAGAATATTTAAAAAAATAAATAATATTTAATTTTATGTTTAAAAGATATACCATTGATGAAGTTATAATCAAAGAGCTTTCTGAAACTCATAAAAATATTCTTCCAAATTTTTGTTCTTTTCAAGAAGACCTTAAAGAATATTTAATTGATAATGCATTAATGCATCAATTAGGATTACTTTCAAGAACATTTTTATGGTTTGAAAAGGATTCAAATAAATTAATGGGTTATATAACAATTTGCAATGACAGTATAAGATTATCAAACATTAAAAGATCTTTACAAAAAAAATTAAGATATAAAGGTGTTCCATATAGTTCATTACCCGCTTTAAAAATTGCTAGAATCTGTGCAGATGATAATTTTAGAAGAAGAGGATTAGGAACATTAATGATGCAATTTTGTTTAAAAATTTCTTTAGAGATAACAAAAAAGAGTGGGTGTAGATTTATAACTTTAGATTCAAAACACCATAAGGAATCAGATAAAGACCCAAGACTTTTTTATAAAGAAAAATGGGGTTTTATTGAAATGAAAATAAGCGAAGAAGAAAAAGCAAAAAGAGAAAATACTACCCCAATGTATTTAGATTTAATTAATTTTGTAAGAGATTAATTAGAAATTACAAATTTTGTTTGATTTTTTTGAATTTCTAATAACATTTCTTTTTGATAATCAGTTAACCCCGCTCTCTCTATCTTTATCATTTGTTTAATAAACTCATTTGCTTCTTTATCTTTCAATTCAGGGGTTGCTAAAATTGGTTTTGCCATAATATTATTGTTAAATTCTTATTTTTAAATTTATCTAATTAAAAAATCTTTGACCTCTTTTTATAATTTAAACAAGCAGTTATCATTTAAATATTTACCGAAATAATTCGTTTACTTCTTCTCAAACTGCTCAAGAACTCTTGAATCAGGACTCAAAACATAAACATGGTCTTCAGTAAACCTTAAACCACGATAAATTTTTTGCCATGATTCCCTCAATGCTTTATCTTTATAAAAATCCCAGTAATGTGAAGGTTGAGTTTTCATTAAAATTTTCCAAAATGCATCCTGAACATTTGGATTCGGATATTTTGTAAAAACAATGCTGTTGCATTCTTCACTAGGGAAATCAATACCCCTAGCACATCTTGTAGAAAAAAATACATCAATTTCTTTATTTTTAAACTCTCTAACCTTTATACCCGTTTTATCCTCTTTTTGAGATTCTCTTAATTCTTCTCTGGAAATTAAATTATGCAAATTATCTTCATAAAAATCAGAAATTATCCAAAATTGTTTGCCCAAATTTATAGATTAAAGTTACTGCAAACAACTTCTCTTAATTACGAAACAAATCTAATTACAACTTAACCCCAAAAGCTTGATAAATAATTGCCTGAGGTTCAGTCCAATAAAGATACTTTAATGTTTTCCCAACTTCTGTTTTTGGAAAATTATCAAAATGATGATCTAAGATATGATATAATTCGTGATCTAAAACATTAACATTTGCAAAATCTCCCCCGATTAATATTCCATAACCCGTTCTATCTTTTAATATCCCAGATGCCCCTTCGTTGTAAGGTACCAATGTTGAAATAATCTTCTAATTATTATTTGGATCAATAAGTTTTCTTCTTTCCTCAACTAATCTTTCAAGTTGATTTTGAGTTGTAATTTTTGGAGAATTAATCATTGAATAAGTTGAAGTCATAAGCATTCCGCAAAGATGCCAAACATTTAATGTTATTCCTAAAGCACTAATTAATGTTACTTTTTTTATTGCTTTATTCATTCTATAAATACCCATTCGGAATTTTTAATATATTCTTATCCTTACCCAAAACTAAAACTCTCGAAACAACTTTTTCATCTAAGATTTTCATATCATTATCTAATTCACTAACTAATAATTTTGCAAAATCTTGAATCTCCCTATGCGTCGGCATTTTATCATAACCCAGCCTATCACGAGCAAAACCAACACTCATAAAACCTTTAATTTCCACAAACATAGGATTAGCTTTTTTAATTAACTCAGCATATTCTTTAACAAACTCAGTATTCATATTCAAATCTCTAACAAGATTCATTCTAAAAACTGTCCTTGTATTCTTAAGAGTAGACATAATCTCTAAACTTTTCATAAGCCTTTCCCAACCATCCTCTTTAGAACTTCTATGAAAACGCTTAAACAACTCTTTATTAGAAGTATTAACAGAGATATATAATTGAGTAGGTAACTGCTTTTTATCTTTTAACTCTTGAAGTTTTTCAGGATAAAGACCGTTAGTAACTAAAAAACTAGTCTTACCACGTTTTCTTAATTCATCAATAATTCCTCCAAGATGTTTGTAGACTGTAGGTTCACCGGAAAGAGAAATTGCAAACTGCATTGGTTCTTGTGCTTCGCTTAACTTTTTTTGATTAGCCCGACTTAATTGTTTTTTAGGACTATTTGGATCAATATTAAAACCAGTAAGAAGTTTTTGTTGAGCGATAATACAACCATCAATAATTTCTATTGGTGAATCAACATCTCCTTCTAATTCACTTCCCAAAGTCATTTCAATAGCCCTCCAGCAATGAATACACTTATTAGGGCACCACATAACAGCAGGAGTCATCTGACAACAAAGATGAGACTTAATTCCATAAAATTGTTCTTTGTAGCAAACACCTTCATCTTTAAGAGATTTTTTTGTCCATCTGCAAGTTTGCACAGCTGAATGCTTACCAACAATTTCATAATGTTGTCGCTTCAAAATTTTCTTAACTTCTTTTGGAATCATAATAAATCATACCAGAATTATATTTTAAAACTTCCTAAATATCTTTTATCAATGAAATATCCTAAATTTAACTCCCCTTTTGCTGTATCTACATATATCCAATCTGACATACTGCATATCATTTGATTTCCCTGTCCTTTGCCTGAGATATTATTTTCTGATTCATAGGAATTAATTTCCGGAATATTTTTATCTTCAAATTGTTTTTTAATTTTTGAATCTTTAAAGTAATCTCCCCCTTTAATTGAAGAAATAACTAATTTAGGCAGAACCACGATTTTAAATAATCCCTCTTCTTTACTATGGCATTGCACATTATAAACTAATTCTGGTAATCCCATAAAAAGTTGTGTTTCCAACCCAAAATATCCTTTTTTATGAAAATAAGGAATAACTGATTCATCAATAAAGTCAAGTATTTCGTCGTCATAATTAATATCTGTTCTATTTTCAATATTTTTTTCAAAATAAAATTGTATTTGTTTTTCTCTTAAATTATTTAAAATTAATTCTAGTCTATTTCTTTTATCCGGTAAAAAAACCGGAATGTTTGATTCGCCAAAGAGGTTATAATCTTTATCCACCATTATCTCATAAAAAATAAATCTAATTTAAATGTTATTCTTTATAAAATTCCATTAATTCATTAGAACAGCAGTAAAATATCGTCTAATAGTAGCAATTCTAAAAGACTCCGAAAACCCACTTAATCATTAACACCAAGAACAAGAATAAAATAAAGTAAGTAATTGCACTAAATGTTTGTCTGGCGATTTTTTCTGATTTAGTAATTCCTAAAACTGTAAGATAAAAGAATTGACCTCCATCTAAAAATCCAACAGGCATCATATTCATCAAAGCAACAAGTAAATTAATTAAAAAAATCCACCATAATAAATCGTGAATAAATATGCTTGCACCATCAAATCGTGGTTGATAATAAGTATGTGCATCTTTATATGTAAACTTTGAAACAATTTTTCTTGTAAAAGTTGATTGGTCTTGATCAACAAATCCAATTCCTAACCATGCTTGTCCTTCTTTTTCAGGATGTTCTCCTAAAATAATATTATAGACTTTTTCACCTTCACTAGTCATAGTTTTAATAACAACCTCTTCACCAGGTTGATAACTTCCAATAACACTTCCTAATTTTTCTATGCTATCAATTTTTTCATTATTAATAGAAGTAATCGCACCAAATAATTCAGAATTAATTGCAGGAGCATCGTGATATAACACAAAATAACCTTCTTGATTAACTAAAGATTTTTTCTCAGCAATATAACCTTGACCGTCCTTCGTAACAATATTATTAATTCCTTCTTCATTCATTAAGTTTAAGATATTCTGTGATGAAATATTATTTATTGGAATACCATTAATAGAACTAATTGTTTGTGCATCAACTATTGAATATGAATAAGTATTAAATAAGATTCCGGAAGGAACAAATGCATAAGAGAAAAATATTGCAAGAATTATCAAGAAAACTAATGAGGTAATAAGATTTGCAAAAACTCCTGCAGATAAAACACTCATCTGGGCAAATTTGCTTTTTTTAATCATCTGTTTATCGTCTTGTTCAACAAAAGCACCAAATAATGCCGGGAACCATTTTAAAAATGCAAAGCCAGTGCTTTTGATTCTAATTCCAAAACTCTTTGCAAAAATACCATGAGAAAATTCATGAACTGTTAAAACAACAGCAATAGATAATATAAAATATATAAAATAAAATGGAGGAAAAAAACTTTGCAAACCAAATAATTGAGGGAAATAAGGAATTAAAGGCATAATTGGAGGAGCTTTAAATATCTGAATAATAGGTGTTGTTAAATAAATATAAACAGTCTGGATAATCAAAAACATAATTAAAACCATTAAAATATATCCTGTTCCAAGTGAAATATAACTAATAAAGTGCAATAATTTTTTATGTTTATCACCTACTGATTCAATTAACTTGATTCCCCAACTAGTCTTATATAATAATAATCCCCCTTCCTTCTTTAAATTTTCACGCTTTAAATATAAAAAAACTGAAGCAAAAACTAAAAATGCTACCAAGAATGCTAAATCATATACAATAAAACTCATTTTTTGCCTCTTTAATATTTTATATTAGTTTTTTTACCTTATAAATCTAATCATTTAATTATAAATTTAGCAAAAATAATTTATTTTCTTAAGAATTTTTATTTTTTCTTTAAAGGTCTGAATGACCCTCTTGCATGTCTAAACTTCTTTTATTAGAAATTGCTTTTACTACTCCGAGAATGAAATATTCTAAAGAGATAACTTGACATATAACTCCTAAAACCACTGGTAAAGCTAGAATCATATTCTCACCACTTCCAGGAGATGTAAATACCATTATATTTGGTATTATTATAAGAATTATCCCAAAAATAAAAATTTTAATTGATAAATCACTTCTTTTGTTTGGTTGTAATTTTTTAATTCCAAAAAGAAATAAAAAAATAGTAATAAATAAAAGAATCAAATTTGGGAGATAAAAAAATAATAATCCAGCCATTCCTTTGAGTAAACCAAATAGTATAATTGTATTAGTATAAGGAGCTGGTGTAACTATTAAAAATAAATTATAACAGATAAATATAATCCCGAAAAATATCCCAAGGGATAGGTAAATAAAATTTGGAATATTATTCTCTGTTTCTAAATTCTGATTTGAATTTATCATTATTTTATATTAGTTTTTTATCTTATAAATCTAATCATTTAATTATAAATTTAGCAAAAATAATTTATTTTCTTAAGAATTTTTATTTTTTCTTTAAAGGTCTAAATGCTTTTTTACTGCATTTTCGACATTTAGTCAAGCCTTTAAGAATTTTTTGAGTATCAGACCGAATTTTACTTTGACAATTTTTACATACAAACATGTTCTTAAATAATCGGTTTTGTGCTTCTGGAATCTTTGCCATGATTAGATTAGAAATAAAGGGTTTTTAAGCTTTTTTAATGTTTGAATTGCCTTGTATTATATAGTCTTTAAATCTTAATCCCAAATGTACCATATAATATTGCTCTTGGTTCTGCAATAAATTTTTCATAAAAAAATGTATTTTTTCTGTGGCAATCTTTCAAAATATGATATAATTCATGTCTTACTGTATTTCTTGTTGCCTCCCAACTATTTGCTAAATGTAAATAATATCTCTCTTCGTTTTTTCGTGCAAAGCATTTATTTTCATAATTATATCTAACATCTATTTTAGTTGAATCCAATCCTAAATTTATTGCCTCTTCTTTTACAATTTTTTCTAATTCTTCTGAAGATTCAATTTTTTTATGAAATAAAGTTCCATCATAAATATAGCAACCAATAATTGCATCTGAATAAATAATCCCTCCTAAAGAAATCCATTTTATACCTTCACTCACATAATTAAAAATTTCATCCATATAATATATAAAATTAGTTATTTTTTAAATTTTTAAAAGACATAATTTTTGAGAACAATATTTTAAAAATTGATATGGATTCATTTTCCAACTTCTGTAAAGTAATTTCCCTTTATACATATTTCTTCCAATATCTCCTCGACCTTCGTCTAATCCAATTAAATGATTCATATCATTAATTGTTACTATATGTAATGATAATTTATTCATAAATTCTTTTGAAAGATTTTTTGATATTCTTTCCCGCAAGTTTTGTCTTTGAGGACTTTCAGAAATAAAATAACCCACATAAATTCTATCTTTTTTAGCACCAAAATTTTCATCAAATAATAAAGCCATAATGTCAATATCTGAAGTTTCTTCTTTCCATCTTGGTGTTCCATAACTGCCAAAAAGTCTTAATTCTTTTAAAGATGGAATTGTTAACTTTGAAATTTCTATTAAGTTCTCTAAATCATTATCAAACTTATTTTTCATAAGAAAAATGTAATTTTAAGATTTATAAATATTTTTTTAATAAAATTTTATTCTCTAAATCCGGATAAAACTTCGTTTGAAAATTCTTCTATACTTTTTGGAGGATTCATTAGTAATTTATCCACTTCTTTTCCAATCCCCTCTTGTTTATTTTTCAATCTTGTTCGAACTAAATAATATCCAAAAAAATAGGGAAGATTTTCAAATAATTCTTCTAAATATGAACAGAAGATTATTCTTTTTATCCCGGAAGCAGATTTAATTGCAGAATAACCTACCATTAGTGTGAAACTATCTAATTTAATCTTTTTTGCAGTTTCAAAATTAAGGGGAAAATTAATGGGAGTTACCCCATTAATCATTTGTCTTTCTTTTGGATTACCAGATAATAATCTTTCTCTTTCATAACAATAAACTTCACTCAATTTTCTTTTTTCTTCTTGAGCTTTTAATTTTTGAGACTGAATTGCTAAATAATCGGCAATTCCTTCATCTACGCATTTATGTAAAAATCCTTTTAAAATAATCTTCTCATCAAAGTTTTTTCCTTTTAAAATATTAATCTTTTGAGAACATAGTTCTTCTGTAACTTCTAAAAATTTTTTATTCTTTTGATAATTATATCCATGAGCTAATTCATGATAAGTAGCAAATTCTATAAAATTATCTTCTTTTTGGGGTGTAAAGATTGTATGAGTTCTAGGATTATAAAATCCTTTTAATCCTTTTAATGATATAATTGTCGCAAGAACTAATCCTTGTAAAAATCCGTCTTTTAGTTTAAAGTTCTTTTCTTTTATATGCTCAGTATATCTATTCCACCAAGTATTATTCAATTGATTCGGAATTATTCCATATTCCTGTCCTAAAATTCTTTCAAGTTGTTTAACTTCTCTCATAAAAATGGATATAATAATCTCTTTTTAAAATGATTCTTTTAAGAAGATCTAACTCTACTCGGACAAGTACAAATTAATGATAAATTTTTCTAAGGAAAAAAAGCAGGTGAGCAATCTCTAAAAAACGATAAATCAAAAGCTATTTAAGTTAATACTAATTATAATCTATATGGAAATGGTAAAAATCCCAAAGGATGAATATGAAAAATTAAAAATGCAAGCAAATATAGATTTAGGATTATTACAGCAATTAGTTAAAAGTCTAAAGGATATTAAACAAGGCAATGTAATAAGGACAAAATAAATTTTTAAGATTCTTCATTTTGATTATATTTTTCAACTAATTTTTCTATTTCTTCTCTGAAAAATTCAAAGAAAATCCTAATGGTATTAATTACCTTTTGTTGTTCTTTTTTGCTACTTATTGCAACGATATAAACTGATTGCAAATCTTCATAAACTAAATAATAAATTCTATAATTTTCAAATCTTGACTCTCTAAACCATTTTGTTCCTAATGGATTTCCATATTCTGGATTATACATTAGTTTATCTTCTATTTTATCAACTCTATTTTGGATGTTTTTATCATATTTTGAAATTTCTTCTTGGAAGGTAACAGAACGAAATACCTTATACATTTTCATTTAGAACATAATTAAAGAGATATTAAAAATCTTATTTTTTCAATAAAATTTAATCCTCTACTCGGACAAGCACAAATTTAAGAGAATTATTTTCAAAAGTTTGCTAAATTAGTGTTAATCCTCTACTCGGACAAGCCCAAATTAGTGATAAATATTTTCCAAGTTTAGCTAATTAGTGCTAATCCTCTACTCAGGCCAACGCTCTTAAAAATATTTTTATATTCAAAATTTTGAATTATTTTTGAGGTAAAATGCTAAGATTTCATTTCGCAGTGTAGCATCGCTACATAAGAAATTATAATTGTAGATTTTAACCAAAAAGAATCAAAATTTAAAATTTAATCCTCTACTCGGACAAGCCCAAATTTAAGAAAGTTATTTTCACCAAAGATTGCTAAATTAGTGCTAATCCTCGGTCTCAACTCTAGGAGCCAAGATAAAATTCAATTCAATATTATTCGCTCGAATATCCATTTTCAAAGGATGGTCTTGAGAAAAATTCAAAACTGTTTTATCGCAAAGTTTTGAACCCTTAACAAATTTTGATAAATATTCTAAACTATATCTTGATTTGCAATTTTCCCCGGTAATTGTAGAATCATCTGAAAATTCAGCTCTGGCAGAATTTAATCCTTTAGACTCAATAATGAATTTTCCATTTTCGATAATAAATGAACAAGCATCAGAAACAACAGCACAATCTTCAATAGAATCAATTAAATCCAAGGAACTTAATTCAACTCTTGAAACAAATTCCATCCTTGAAGTTTTTTCACTAAAATTAATATCTTCGCTTTCAATCTCAATTAAGCTTAAACTAAAATTTCTTTTAATTCTATCTTGAATTAAAATGTTTAACATATTCTCTTTTTTCTCTAAAATTAATGAGCTTTTTGTACCACATCTCTTCAAAACCTTTTTTAAATTTTCTAAATTAATGCCTAATTCTTCTTTACCTACTTCAAACTGTGTAAAAGCACTTCTTGGGATTTTAAAACCAATCATAGAAACATTAGCCGGATCCATCGCAGTAATACTCATCCCAAATTCATTAACCTTTAATCTAACTTCTGTAACTAATTCAGAAATAAGTTCAATCGCCTTTGAAAACATTGTAGGGTCATCTAATTTAACTAACATAAGTAAATAAAGTCATAATCATTTTTTAAACATTACTGCGTTAAAGTATAGGGAATTATTGATGCATTTCATTAATATACTTCTCAATTAACTTAACGTCTTTTTTGTCTTTTTTCCTTCCATAATCTTTTTTCCACTCAAGAACATACTTTAGTTTTACAAATCTAATATTCTCGAAAATATCTGCATTATCAATTATAAAATTTACATCCTTAAACCAAGGTAACCAATGTTTGTAAATTTCCACAGAGCCGATTTTAATTAACTTATCATTTTCTTGTGGATATTTTTTTATTAATTTGTTCCATAAATCTTCTTTTACTACAATGTCTATATCATTGCTATCCCTAATTTTATGAATTGCTAACGGGCCACTTCCAAAAACAGCATATTTATCATTTGGAAGATTTAATTTTTTTAGTTCATCTAAATATTTTTTAAAATTATTCATACTATAAGATAATCAGAGTTTTTATTAAATTTTTCATTCTGCAAATCTTTATAATTATCTATTGATATTAACTAATATGGATACAATCAAAATAAAAAATGCTAATATACATAATTTGAAAAATATTTCAGTAGAAATGCCACTCAATAAATTAGTTGCTGTCGTTGGTCCAAGTGGTAGCGGGAAAACATCACTTATTTATGATGTTTTGTATAAATCCTCTCAAGGAGAAAAAGTGGATTGCGAAATTTCAAAAACTCCAAAAATTTATGCAATCGGGCAAAAAGTTGTTGTTCCTAAAAATCTTAAGATTAGTTTAGGAGAATATAATTTGCAAAGACTTGATAAAATAATAATGAATCTTAAAAAAGATGAATTACTAATTGTAGATGAACCTTGTGCAGGTCTTAGCGAAGAAGAAAGTTTAATTGTTTTGGAAAAATTAAAAAAATTGATTAAAGAGAGCAAATCAGTTATTGCTATTGAACATTCAAAAGAAATAATTAAAGGAGCAGATTATATTATTGAATTTGGTCCAAAATCAGGAAAATACGGCGGAGAGATAATTTTTCAAGGAAGTTTGGAGAAATTCAAAGATTCCAAAAGCATTACGGCTGATTATGTATTCTCAAACAAAGCTGAAATAGTACATTACAAGAGGAATCCAAGCCTAAAGGCAAAAGCTATGCAAAAAAATTTTGTTACCTTGCAGAAAATTAACAAGAATAATTTGAAAAATTACACATTCAAATTTCCCCTAGGTTCGCTCAATTGTGTTTATGGTAATATAGGCACAGGAAAATCAACAATCTTAAATGTTGTCTATTCCACATTATTTAAAGGCAAAAATGCTTGGAATATTAGAGATAAAAACTCATCGCATAAAGTTTTGGGTAAACAAAATGTTAGAAGAAGTTATTTGGTTGAACAAACTCCAATAGGCACTCATCCAACTAGCAGACCTGCGACTTATTTGAATTTTTGGGATAATATAAGAGATATTTATATTAATTTATCTGATTCCAAAAAACTTAAATTAAAAAAATCTGATTTCATTGTAAGTAGAGATATTTTAGAAGATAAAAATTCATTCTCCGAAAAAGTATTGTCTGCAAAATATAAAAGCTACAATGTTGCAGATTTATTAAAACTAACCATTGATGAAGCAATAGAACTTTTTTCAGATTCAAAATTAGTAAAAAGAAAATTGGAATTTTTACAGGAAGTCGGATTGGGTTATATTACGCTTGGTCAAAAATCAGATACTTTAAGTGGCGGAGAAGCACAAAGAATAAGATTGGCAAAAGTTCTTTCTAAGAAATTAGGTGATAGATGCGTCTATATTTTAGATACACCAACAAAAGGACTTCACTTAAGCGATTTGCCTGTTTTAGTTAAAGTCTTACAAAAGATAATTGATAAAAACAATACCGTTCTTATTGCTGATAATAAAATTGAAATGATTCATAATTCAGATTACACTGTAAATATGAACAAAAATTTTTTGTTTAGCTAATCTCTTAATGAAAATGTAGAATTAATACGTTTTATTGTATTATGATTGTATATGAAAACATAATAAAACATTTAAACTAAATAATTTCTATTTAATTATGAGATATTACAATAAACCAACAACAATCGGAACACGAATTGATAAAAGTAAAGCAACTGAAAAGTATAAAGAACTTGCACCAATGTCTTATTATAAAAAAGTGGATTTTGTAAGTTATCCTCCAGTCTATCACCCTGGTGAAAAAATTTGTAATTTAATTGGAGAAAAGTGTAAAGGTTTATTGAAAAAGATATTTGAGTAATTTTTGATTATAGATTGTCTAAAGGGCTTTTGATGTTTTTGATTGATGCTTGGGAGATTTGGGTGTAAATTTGTGTTGTTTTAATATCTGAATGCCCAAGTAATTTTTGAATGATTCTTAAATCTGTTCCTGCTTCTAATAAAATGAGTTGCAAAAGAGTGTCTTAGTAGATGTGGATAAACTCTTTTTTTTTATTTCTGCTTTTTTTGCCGAGTTTTGTACTATCTTTTGAATTGTGTCTTTTGTTAATTTTCCCCCTCGGTTAGAAGGAAATAAAATTTCTTCAGCTCTGTTCCGCTTTGCTCCACGCGGAATAAATTAACTTTCTCTAAATCCCGATGTTAAACTCAATAATTTCATGGGCTAACGACGAGGGGGGAATTCCGTAACTATTGAAGTGCTCTAACTGATCTCTGCAAATTTACTCTTGCTTGAGATTCATATTTTCCTCTAAAGAAATCTGTAAGATATATTGAATCTCTACTTAAAAACATTTGAAGAATCGCGCTTCTTCCTTGTTTGAACTGTTCTTCAGGAACCCAAGAATATTCTTTTTTAATATTTCTTTCATATTCATCAAATTCTTCAGGAGATTTTCCAAGTATCGATAAATCAACATCAATTACAACTCTAGCATCAATACCGTGTGGTACAGCGTCATGTTTTGTTGCTAAAATCAAATCTTTTGTTCTATTTGCAAAATCATTTGGAAGTTTTGCAGCCAAACAAACATCATAAGCTAACTGAGCACTCTGCTCTTCATTATCTTTCAGTTTAGGATTATAAATTGCATCATGATACCATATTGCAAACTCAACTAAATCAGGCTGTTGAACTAAATCTCGAACAGAGTCTAATTCAGTCAAGCAACTACCAATATGAGCCATATTATGATAAAATCTTTGAGGTTCTAAATACATAGTTTTCAATCTAGCAAACTCTTGTTCTACACTGCCTTGTGCTTTAATTCTATTCCACAAATTTGTAAATTTTTCTTTCATTTTACTTTAAGTTCCGAAACAACATCATTAAAAATTGATTCAATGTCATCTTTACCTTCTGAATTATCAAAAACCCAAATTTTCCCTTGATTATCTATATTAATCGCTTGTTGTAATTTGCTTTTCTTGTCTTCAAAATCAAATTGGCTTTCTAATCTTCTTTGCCTCTGTTCTAAAGATAGTTCTCTTGATGCTAAACGAGATTCTTGTGTTTGTTTATCAGCATAAACTAAAACAATATTATTGTTGCATAAGTAAGCCATATCAGATTCCGCTATTAAAGCTGCGTTGAATAAGATTAATCCGTGCTTTCCATATAACTCTTTTCTTAATCTAACCATGAGTGGAGTTTCTAAAATTTTGTTTAATCTATCTAATGCATCTGAATCAGCAAAAACAATATCTCCCAAACATTTTCTATCAATGGTTCCATCATTCCTTCTTACTTGTTGTCCGAATGTGTCTGCTATTTGTTTTCTTATTTCATCATATCTTGGTTGTTTTAGTTCTCCAAGTATTTGATGCCCTATTTGGTCTAGTTCTATATTATGAACCTCAATTCCTCTTTGTTTTCCCATCTGAGTAAATTGCTGACTCACATATGATTTTCCTGCACCAATCTCTCCAGTTACTCCCACAATATACTGTCCTGACATTCTAGCTTCAAGACGTTGTTTCACATATAGGGGAACATATTCATGAATTAGCCCCTGCTCTTTTTGTATTCCTTTAACCGCACTAGAACTAATATGTGCTAACTCCGGTCTTGCAAATAAAATATGCGTGTCTATCTCTAGTTTTTGACTTTCTCCAACTTGATGTAAAACATTTTCATAATCAAAATCAGCAGCATTTCTTACTCCTTTAACAATAACTCCAACTCCATGTTCATAAGCATAATCTACCAACAATCCCTGAAATGAAACAACATCTACATTTGGAAATCTTGATAATGACTTTTGAGCCATTTCTGTTCTTTCTTCCAAACTAAACATATACTTTTTATCAGGATTAACACCTATTCCAACAATAACATTATCAAACGTTTTTGAAGCTCTTGCTATAATGTCTATATGTCCAAATGTAATCGGATCTCCTGAAAATGCATACATTGCGTTCTTCATAGAATTAGTTTGGAAAATACATTTATTAATTTATCGCGAACGCTTATTTGAATTTCCTGCTCTAAAGAGAATTCCTAACTCACGAGGAAACTTTTTGTTTCAGCTCGTGCCCTTCAGGTCTGGGAACAGCAGATTAAACAGAAAAATGTTTTCGCTTCGCAAATTTTCTTTTTGAAAACCAGAAATTAACCCAAATTGTTTGCTTATTTACAGATTAAAATTACTGCAAACAACTTCTCTTAATCGCAATGTTATACGCAATAATTTTTTGGGCTAAAAAAATAAAGGAGGCACATTCACGCACAACTTTATCCGTATGTTTCTTCCATGTAATCTAAGAATGAAAATAACAGTTTATTGAATGATTCATAATCTTGCTTTCTTAATTCTTCAGCAGATTGAATATATGGCAAATCTTTATATTCTTCTAATTCATTTCCACAATTCTTAATCATCCCTTCAATTGCTCTTGGAGTAAATTCAAAATGGCATTGAAATCCATATACTTTTGGAGTGTATCTTACAACTTGTCTTGGGCATCCTTCACTTGTTGCTAAAATTTTAGATTCTGGAGTTAATCCGGGCATATCCCCATGCCAATGTCCAACTAAAAACTTCTGCTGGAATTTTGAAAAAACAGGATCATCTTTAGCATCTTCAGTTAATTTCAATTCAAAGACTCCAATCTCTCTATTTGGACTGTGATTAAATCTTGCACCTAACGCTTCTCCGATTAACTGTGCTCCAAGACAAACACCCAATGCAATTTTCCCCGCATCAATGGTTTTTTTAATAAATTTAATCTCTTTCTTTGCATCAAAATGAGAACATTCATTTTTCGTCGTTGCAGGAGATTGCGGTCCACCCATTACAATTAAAAAATCAATATCATTAACAGTTTGAGGAAATGTATGTCCTTCGTAGAGACGAGTATATGTGATTGCATGATTTTTGTTCTGTGCCCAAGTTTCAATAGCTGCTGGTGCTTCAAAACTTTCGTGCATGATAATGTGAATTCTCATATTAATTTTATAAAATATCAGTTACTTATAATGTTTTTGAATGTGCCCCTTGATTCTTGTTCTTTATAGCTCACATTGTTCGCCTGAATGAACGCCCAAAAAATTACTCTAAAATTTTCCTTCGGAACGTTGCACTAAAATCTTCTCCTTAGCGTCGGTAAACCTCAAATTCTGATTTTGATATCTTCGTTTAACGCTCCAATGCAAAATTAAAATTGTCACATAACATTGCTGATTAAACGAAATTGTTCTAACTATGGCGTTTTATTTAGAATATTGATTTTATCTATGTTCACTAAAACTACTGCAATAATCGTTCCGATGAAAAGTAAAAGAACTATTATCGCAAATATTTTTTTCCAATTAAATTTCATCTTGTGATAATAAAATCAAACTATTTATGTCTATTGTTAGAACAACTACAATATCAGATAATTTTCGGAGATCGGAAACTCACGAGGTCACTCACTTCGTTCGATCTTCAAACAACGGTTAAAGAGAAAATTTCTCTCGCTATCGCTCGTGCTTTTTTGAAGCACCGAAATTTTCCCAAATTAATTTCTCAGCCAGTTCGTAAACTCGCGGAATAAATTAACTTTCCTTAATTCCGATGTTAAACTCAATTTTTCTCGACGGCTTCAAGTAAGATTTATAAAGTTTGAAGAAACTCTAATTTATATGTCATATGTCGGTGTAAAATTCAAAACTGAAATGATTGAAAAAGATTTGCCAAGTGATCCAAGATTGGATAGATTAAAATATTGGTGTAATCTCTTCCATGAAAAAGGTCTTGCACCGCCTTACGAGGGTGGTTCTTATGGCAATTTAAGTTTTAGATTAAAAAATAATGAAGATGATTTTATTATTACTGCATCTCAAAGCGGATTAAATGAATCCAATACAAATGATAGATTTGTTGTAGTTCCTCGTGTAGATTTAGGGGCAGGAATTGTGTATGCAATTGGTTTAAGAAAACCCTCTTCTGAAGCAATGGTTCATTATGCAATATATAATATGAGACCCGATGTCCAAGCAGTTTTTCACGGTCATTGTGACAAAATTTCAAGAGATGCTGAAAAATTAGGAATACCTGTTACTTCCAAAGAAGAGCCTTATGGGACCATTGCATTGGTAGATAAAGTCTTGGAATCCTTGGATAATTTATATTTTTTAGAAATGAGAAATCATGGATTTCTTGCACTTGGTAAGTCTTTAGATGATGCAGGGAATCTAGCATTAGAGTTTCTTAAAAAATGTTAGTTCGCCACCAAGAAAAACTCATTCGCCGCAAAACTTCTCATAATCCTGACGTTATGTTTAATTCAGAATTCGATGTGAATTCACGAAAGGGGAGGATTTTAGAATAGATTAACCGCACCGATTTCTTACTTTGATTTTTTACCTTCGGCATAGTTGCATTAAAAGTCAATCCCAAAAAATTTTTCCTACAGAAAAACTTTCCTCATCCCAAAATGTTGCTTATTTTATTGATTAAAGTTATTTTATTAAATATTTTCAGGTTTATCAATAGTCCAATATTTCCAATAAGGTTTGTCCCACCAAGAATGAAATTTAAGATTTATTCTTCCTTCAAAATCTATCTCTATTAAATGATCATCTAATACTGATCTTAAAGTAGATTTTTGTGGTTCTGGAAGATTTGGATCATAGGGGTCAATTCCATGACTTAATATAACCATTCTTCCAATCCCGTCTTCTGTTGGTTCAATCCTTCTATATTCTAATGAAAATCCTTTTTGATAATCCTTTAAAGGAAAATGAAAAACATCATTTGAATCCACCAACATATACAATCCAGATTTATCTTTTTTAAAATCAAGTTTTTTATCTTCTAATTTTTCATTAACCTTGACTGTTCCACCCATTGAACCAACTAATCGGATATAAATAAAAGTAGGTGAATAATTATCTAAGCACAACCTTAAATTTTTAAAATCCAACTTTTTTGGCATCCAATATTGTTCCATGATTGTGATAAACCTTGCGAGTATATAAATTTTTTTTGAGAATTTTTTCGGGGAAATTGAACGTTCACCCCATTTCATCCCATCATATCTTTAAATGTATAACTTTTATAATTATGTTAAAATATTTTGGAATTGAAATAAAACTTAGTTTAGAAGAAATAAAAAATTTTATATATCAATATATCAATATAATAATATATATAATATGACCCGAAAAGATTTTTTTAAATTTACAAAAATAAAAGTAATAATTACTATAGTAATTTTAATAATTGTGCTTTTTTTGTTGTTTAACAAATTTTATTATCAATTTTGTGCAACCGATTTATTATGTATGGCAGGAGATATTGAATGTCAAAAAACACAATTTTTAGAACGATGGATATGTCCTTTAATTCCGTCTTTAATCTCATTGCCTTTTATCTTAGGGATTGCGTACTTCATAATATGCTATATTATATATCTCCGGATAAAAATTTTCCCCTAATCCCTTATAACTCTCTGATATCTTGAATTTTCAATCATCATAAATAATTTAAACATCTATTAGTATTTCCTATTATGGAAAATAAAACTTGCTCTGGCGAAACCAATGAAAAACTTAAATATGATAATAATACCCCTCAATTTAATAAAACTTTATCCATAAAAGAGGCAAGAATAAGAAATATAACGCATCTTTATTATTCAAGACCAGAAGTACAAAGAGCAATTTATGAATTTTCAAGAAATCGGGAAATCTCCCCAAGATATTTTGAAGGATTTGGAAAAAGACCAGACAGTTTTCAATATAAAGGAGATATCTTTGAATTAGTAAAACGAGGAGCAACATCTTTTCACTGTTCAGAAGAACTCTGGGAAGACCCATTAAAAATCTCAACTGATTTAAAAGAACAGGAAATAAAAAAATTAAGAACAGGTTGGGATTTATTAATAGATATTGACTGCAAATGGTTTGATTATAGTAAATTAGCAGCACAGGCAATAGTAAAAGTACTAAATAATCATGGAATAAAAAACGTGGGGGTGAAATTTAGTGTTTCTGGAGATACACCTATATTAGTAAAAGAAAAAGAAGAGATAAATTTACTTGAAATCTCTAAAGTTATTGAATTATTAAAGAATGGAAAAAAATTAGAAGTATTATCTCTAGATAAAGAAAGAAAATTAAAATTTTCAAAAATTTATGACTTTCTGGAACATATAGATACAGTATATAAATTAAAACATACTCAAAGTACTTTGCCTTTAAAAGTTACAGAACATCATTCAGTATTTATCTGGAATAAAGGCGAAATAATTCAAAAAAAAGTAAAGGATCTTAAAGAAGGAGAATTTTTAATTTCATTTAACACAACCACAAATCAATTTCAAACAAATAATATTCAAGTAATAAATGAATTTGAATTTGCAAAAAACCAATATTCTAAAAAAATTATTTCTAGAAAAATTAATATTAATAAAGAATTAATGAGATTAATCGGGTATTTTTTAGCTGAAGGGCATGTTACAAATACAATTAATCAAGTAGGATTTACTTTTAATAAAAATGAAGAAGAATATATTAAAGATGTAACCGAACTTTTATCTTCAATTACTAAGAGAAAAATTTCAATCAGGAATCCTAATGAAAATTCAATCCAAATTTTAATCCATTCAAAAGAATGGTCAAATTTCTTTGATGTATTTTGTGGTAAAAAGAAAAATAAACATGTTCCGGCATTTGCATTCAAAGCTTCTCGGGAATTATTTTTAGAATTATTAAGGGGATATATCCGTGGTGATGGATACAAAATCGGAGAATATGGCATTACTGTAAAATCTGTTTCAAAAAAACTTATTACTGAAATGATATGGCTTTGCAAATTAAATGATATCTCCTGTAATCTATCTAAGGAAAAAAATAAACCCCACATTTTACCTCAAGGAACACTCTTCAAAGGAAGTTTAGTTTATTTGTTAAAAATTCCTAAATCAGAAATTTCTATACTTGAATTTAATCGAACAAGAAATAAATTCTCCCCATTTGCAGGAGATAAAATATTCCCCGTAGATGGATTAAAAGAAGTCTATAAACAAATTAAACCAAAAAAATTTGTTTCCCACAGATTAGAACATGAAACTTTTAGAACTAAAAAAAGAGCAAATTTAAATCGTATAAGAAAAGTTTTAGATTGGTTTTATAATTTTAACTCTGTAAACCCTGATGAAAATTCAAAGAAAATTTTATCTAATTATGAGAAATTATTTGATTCAGATATTTCTGTGGTAGAAATAAAAAAAATAAACAAAAAAGAAAAGGCTCTTGTTTATGATGTTTCTGTAGAAGAAACAGAATCTTTTTTTGGAAATCATTATCCTATATTATTACATAATTCAGGTTCAAAAGGGTGGCATATTTTAATCCCCTGGAAAGCATTTCCAAAAGAATTAGGCGAAGAACAAACTAAAGATTTATTCCCGGATTTACCCCGAAAAATCGTAGGATATATTACAGACAAAGCAAGACCTGAATTAGAAAAAATGCTCCCCGAAGATTTTTATAAACAATTCAAAAATACTACACTTAAACGAGGGATAAAATGTTCTATCTGTAATCAAATCGCCCAAAGTTTTAATCAAGTAGAATTATATTGTTCTTTTTGCGGGATTTCAGAAATTAAAAAATTAAATAATGATGCAAAACAAAAATGTGCTCATTGCAAAAGAGAATTAGAAATAAAGAATCAAAAAAATATCAGCGAATGTAATAATTGTAACACCACAAATGACTTATTGAACAGAACAAAAAAGCAAGGAAAATTTTCTGAATTTGTAGAAGAAGATTTATTAGAATTAATGGGATTAGATTTAGTTTTGGTTTCTCCTAGGCATTTATTTAGGATGCCTTATTCATTGCATGAAAAAACTGCTTTGGCAAGTATTGTAATTGATCAAAACAAGATTAAAGATTTTGAAATGAAAGATGCTGACCCAATGAAAATTGAAATTAAAGATTTTAATCCGGATGTAAAAGAAGGCGAAGCAACAGAATTAGTAATACAAGCAATGGATTGGTTTCAGGAAAATAAAATTAGAAGAGGAGTAGTTGAAGAAAAAATTACCGGCAAATATGCAGATTATAAACCCCTCAAATTAGAAAATTTATCTGAAGATAACTTTCCTCCGTGCGTTAAAAGAATCTTAAATGGAATTGTCGACGGTAGAAAAAGAGCATTATTCATTTTAATTCATTTATTTAGATCAATAGGAATGGATAAAGAAGAAATTGAAAAAAAGATTTATGAATGGAATAAAAAAAATGAGCATCCTTTAAACGAAGGTTACATTAAATCTCAATTACAATGGGCTTATAGAAAAAAACCAATAATGCCTCAAAACTGCAAAGAATTTTATCAGGGAATTGGCGTGTGCGTTCCGGATAATCTTTGTGACAAAATAAAAAATCCTGTTAATTATGTTGTTAAAAAAAATTACATGCAAAATAATTTTTCTAAAAATTCAGAAAAGAAAAAAGATGATAAACCAAAGAAAGAAGTTAAGAAAAGGGCTCCGATAGTGAAAAGTATTAGGGAGAAGAAAGTTGGTGTTGGGAAAGTTGTGGAAGAAGTGGTTAAAAAAATAACATTATTATAGGATTATTTAGTTTGTAGAAAAAATATCTTTTTTTTAATTAAATTTTTTTTCACCCTTTCCATTTATTAAGACCTCTTCCGAAGTTATTTTTTGAATCTTATAATTTTTATCTAAAGTTAATTTTATCTCTGCAAGAGAAATTTCTGTATCATTAATAAATGCTTTATCGAATGCACCATATTCAGCATAAATCGCATACAAAGACTCGTGCTCTAAAGAAACATAAACGAATAAAATAATATTTTCTCCTTCTAAATTTATATCTACAATTTGATAACCTTTAATTTCTTTGACATTATAGCTATTCCCTGAAGATATAATTTTTATATTGTTTAAATCAATAATATTTTGAATTTCATTCAATAATAATTTTTCTATATTTTCTAAAGATTGATTTATCATTTTTGTACCCTTTATTTCTTCTTCAAGTTTTCCTTTCAAATCTTTAATTTCTCCTAATATTAAAAGTTCTTTTTGAGTTATCTCTAAAAATTCTTGTTTGAAATCATTATTAAAATCAGAATCGTTAGTCAAAAAGAAATATTTATCATATTTATTTAAAGAAACAAATTCTAATATAGATTCCCAAATTAGAGCATCTTTAAATCCGGAATCCACTTGATTATTATTTTTTTTATAAAATGGTTTTTGTTTTTTAATGACTTTATCTATTAATTTTGGAAAAATCTTTTCTGAAGGGTTATTAATCTTTGTTATATTATATTTACGAAGATAATTTTCTTTCTTTACATCTAAATAAGGGATATATTCTATCTTAGGTAAATTTAATATAACCCCTTGAAGTTCTTTGAACTTTTTAAAATTTAAATTTATTTTTTCTAAATCTTTAATAAAACATTCATTCTGTTGTTGTTTCAATTCTTCTAATGCTATTTCAGGTATGGCAACTTGAATGATAATCTCTTTTGAAGGTTTAAAGTTAAAATTATTAACCAGATTTTCATGAAGATTTTTATTGATCTCTAAATATTTATAATTTTTACAAAATAAATTTCCCTTGGAATAATTCCCTAAATGATTTGTATCAATAATTACAAGTATATTTTTACTTTTAACATCCATTTTATTATTTAACAAATTTTTTTATCTTTTAATCTTTATTATTCTTTTAGGATAATAGTCAATAACTCCCTTGAAAAGTCAATTTATCTTCGTCCAATAAAAGATTTATATCCCTTAATCAACTGACCCAAGTCGCCAATATGTGCAGTCGGATGTTTTCCATGCATATTCCCAACAGGAACACCAACATCAATAACCTGAATACCTTTTTGAGCAAAATATTTAGCAATAGTCCCCCCGCCACCTTTTTGAAGTTTTGAAGGTAATTCACTCATCTGATACATAACATTATTCTCCTCAAACAAATCCATTAAATAAGAAGTAATTTGATTTGATGCCTGATTCCCCCCAGATTGTTTTTCTCCGCCATTTGATTTAACAATAGCAATACCACGATTAAATCTCGTAGCAATCGTCGGATCTTGATATTGAGAATCATAACTCGTCAAAGCAATATCAACATCTGAAGAAATCATCAAAGAATTATTATAAATCCTATTCATCAAACCCAAAGAAATATCTCTCTCAGGAACAAATTCTTTACTAAGTAAATTATAAATTGCAGAATCTAAAAAAGTTGATTGTGCACCACTTAAACCAGTACTCCCAATTTCCTCCCTATCACAGCCATAAACAATTAAAGGAAATTCCAATTCTTTTGAATCCAAAGCCGCCTTAACACTCGCAAAAACACAAATTCTATCATCATGACCATAACCATCAATTAAACCATCACCCAAAATTCTCACTTTATCTGCCGGAACAATATACCAACTACCCCGATAAAAATCCTTTTCATCCAATCCTTTTCTTTCCAAGACTTTCAAAAAAGATTCTTTTTTACTAAAACCAGTAATAAATTTAAACATCTCATGAGGAAATGCTTTTTTTAAAGGTAATTCATTCACTTCTTTAGAAATATGAATCCCCCTGTCAGAAAGTAAACCTTCTAAATTAAAAGTAATTTCTCCTTGTTTTTTTGTAATATGACCAATTAATTTAGCAGTATAATCAACATGCTGATGTTCCCAAATTCCCCCATAAGGTTTAGTTTTTAAGATAACTCCTTCAGTACCTTCTTCAATAGGATTTCCCCTTAAATTTAAACAAGGAGCATCAGTATGTGCCCCCAAAATAGAAACCCCATAATCATAGCATCTTTGTTTACCCTTTAAAACAATAGCAAATTGTTTCTTATCCGCATCAGTCATATAAAACCCTCTTTTATTATCAATAAACTTCTGTTGTCCGGTAAATTCTTCTAAACCCTCTTTTTTAACCATATCAATAACTCGCCTAACCGTTAATTCAGGAGTTTTACAATAATCAAGAAATTGAACATATTCAGGGACAGTTTTTTTCCTTAATTTTACAGATTCATGTACATCCAAATTTTCTAAAGCAGATAATTTAGGGTCAATCATAAAAAAAATACCACAATTAATCTTTATAATAATTTATATCTAAATAACAATAATTTTAAAAACAATATTCTATTATTTCTTTTATGAAAAATAAGGTGATAATGTTATTCTGGGTTTTTGTAATATTATCAATGCTAATTTCTCCATTAATTTTAAGTGCAGAAAACGCAACTGCAGATATAACAGTTGATACAAGTAATGATATGGAATCAAAAGTTGAAAAAGCATACACATGTTTAACAAATAGTATTGACGAAAAAACTTGTACAAGTCTTTCTTTTGAAGAAAAAGTATTTTCTTTACTTGCAGTAGATAAATGTGAATCACAGATTTTAAGCGAAGCAAAAAATGGAGAATGTTGGCCAAGTTCAGGATGTAAATTAAAATCAACAGCTCAGGCAATTTTAGCTTTAAGTAATACTGAAAGTGAAACCACAAAAGCTGAAAGTTGGTTAATTGCACAAAATATGACAGCAACAGACCTTGATTGGTTCTTAGAAATTGAAAGCCCGGAAGCAACAAGTTGTAAAATTACATACTCAGGTGCAACATACACAATTCTTATCGGAGAAGATAAAAAAATTAATACTGGAGCAGGAACTTGCTTAAGTTTATCAGAAGGAAGATGGTGGTTAAAAATTTCATCAACCTGTTTCAATCAGGATATTGACGTAAGTTGTGATAAACAATTCTTAACAACATTATTATACAAGAAAAAAACATCATCAACAATTTATGTATCTGAAAAAGCAACTTCAGGATCAGCAGAAGGAACAACAACTGAAAGAGTGAGTTCTTACTGTTTTAAACAAGGAAGTGCTTGTGACTATGAAGGAAGTTTATGGGCAACATTAATATTAAATCACTTAAATTATGATATCACACCATACTTACCTTACTTAATAACAATGGAAGAAGACAATCAAAAATATCTTCCGCAAGTTTTCTTATATTTAGTTACAAGTCATTCTGATTATCGAAATGAATTATTATTAAAACAAAAAGATAAATATTGGGAAGAATCAGGAGATAAATTCTTTGACACTGCTTTAGCTTTATACGCATTTCAATATGAAGAGCCAATAGAAAAAACAGAATCAATTAACTGGCTTTTAGAAGTCCAAGGTAAAGACGGGTGTTGGCAAAGTAATATAAGAAATACTGCATTTATTTTATATTCAGTTTGGCCAAAAAGTTTTTACACACCAGTTGATGACGAACCAGATACAAGTATTGATTGCACAGATGCAGGATATTTCTGTATGTCGCAAATGAATTGTAAAGGAAGTATTTTAGATGCTTATAGTTGTTCAGGGGTATCTAAATGCTGTGATAAAGAATTTACTTTAGACCTTTGTGCAGATCAAGGCGGAGAAATTTGTAATTCAAATCAGGAATGTTTAGCCGGTTCTATTGTTGATTCATCAGACACAAATTATGGTGAAGTCTGCTGTGTAAGTGGAAGATGTGATGTTCCAACTGAACCAGTAGAATCTGATTGTGTAGTATATGGTGGAATTTGCAGACCTAATGGTTGTGATGATGGTGAAGAATCAACAAGTGATGATTGTAGTTTTTCAACTGATTCATGTTGTGTAAAACCCACTGTAACAGAAGAGAAAAAAAGTTATTTATGGATTTGGATTTTATTGATATTAATTTTACTTGTAATTTTAGCTCTAATTTTCAAAGATAAATTAAGACCTTATTGGTATCAATTAAAATCTAAATTTTCAAAGACTAAACCAGAAGAACCTAAACAAGGATTACCAAGGATGATGCCTCCTTCAAGAATGCCTTTTAGAGCTCCTCCAAGAAGAATGTTACCTCCTCCACAAAGTAGACCTCCAGTGAGTGGACAAAGACCACAAATAGCTAATGGGCAAAGACCTCCTTTAAAAAGAATGCCTCCTGCACCACAAAACAAACCTTCTGGAGAAGTTGACGAAGTTCTAAAGAAATTAAAAGAAATGGGTAAATAAGTTATTATGATTTCAAATAAGTCTAATTTAGGGTTACTAAAATTATTCACTAATATTGATATGGATATCTTGCTTGAAAATAATGATAATCCTTTTGGATCTTTAGACTTCCATTTAATCGATGAACCTCAAAATCCCTTTAAATCTGCATTTCTTTTAAATTGTGGAAATCTTTTAGATTCATCAGATTCTATTAATTATAAATATCCTTTTATAATAAAACCGAGATATTTATCCATTGATGTTTCAGGTAAATACTTAAACCCTGTTCTTGATGAAATGATTCCATCATGGAATCAATCGAAGTATAATATAATTTTAGCTTCAATTTCACAATTACCAAGTCATTTCGTTTTATTTGAACTTTATAATGGATTTGATGAACAAAAGCAAGGTCTAACAAGAGGAAGATACTTTAAAAATAATCCAAATTTAATTAATAATTGGGATGAAGTTCAGGATTATTGCAAAAAAAATAAAATAAAGATTTATTAGTAATAATATTGCTAGAATTAAAAGAAATAATTCTTAAAAATTAATTGGGATAGTTTTTTCTAAATCTAAAAAGATATTGAGATACACTTCAAAATCAGTAAGTTTAAAATATCTAAACATTTATAAATAAACATACATATTTGTATGTATGAAACATACAGAAAATAAATATAAAAATATACTAGAAAGTGGAGAAAAACAGCTGGAAATATTATTAAATCTGCTAGCAGATACAAATCAACAAATAGATATTTATGCAGTTGGGGGAACTGCAATGGTTTTGGCAGGTCATAAATCATCCACAAGAGATATAGATTTCTTCACTACCAATTCTTATCAGGAAATAAAGAATTTATTTGAAAAAATAGCTCTTAAAGAAATAGATTCGACAAAAGCATGTAATAAATGGAAATTTATGGATACTCGGTTAGACATCTTTTATTCTGATAATGAGCAAATTTTAGGATTTCCTTTGCATGAAAAATGGAAAGAAAATTCAACGCATCTTAGAAAAATAAGAAAAGTAAACTTGTATATCTTAAATTGGACAGATATAATTGCGACAAAACTTGCAAGAGGGGAAGAAAGAGATTTTGAAGACATAATAATTATTATTGAAAAAGAGAATCTTAATTTTGAAGAATTTAAAAAACATTTTTTAGAACAATCAGAAATTCATGCAGGTAGTTTTCAAAAAGGAAAAGATAATTTAAAATATTTGGAAAAGGAGCTAAAGAGAAATGGCAGACTATAAATTAATTGAAGATTTAAAGAAAGAGGGTTTTATTCTTAGTTATCCTGAAATATCATCAAATGATGAAAAAATAATCTCGATATTAAAAGAGAATGATTCCAGATTAAATTTAGCGATTCCCCTACTTCTAGATAAGCCTTTTTCATATAAAAAGATAATAGATGAAATTCCCAAAAGAAATATTTTTATTTTTAATAAAATTATCTTAATATCTTATGAAATTTTTAAAAAAGAAAAAATAGATTCATCTTTTTTGGAAAAAATAATTAAGAACTTTAAAATAAAAAATAATCTTAAGAGAAATGAATTGGAATATTTTTACGAAGAATTTAAACTTTCAAAAGAACTCAAAAAGAAGAAAACCTTTAACAAAAGAGAGTTTGAAAGTAGAGAAAATTTAAATATATTAATTAATTTAGAAAAAATATTCTCGCCTGCAAAAATAAGAATACTAAAGAATATATATGAACATAAAAAATTAACTCCTACGGAAGAAAGATATTATTATCGTTCTATTAAGCCTTTCATTGATGCAATATTGAATAATTCTGTTAGAAATTTTTTAGAAATAGTTCTAAAGAATAAAAGTCAAAGATAATAGATGCCAGTTCATTATAAACGATTTTTTGGTTTCACCTTCATGAATACAGCGAAAAGGAGGTTAGAAAAATATATAAGAAAATTACAACAGATAAGAGGATGAACAAAAGCAAGGTCTAACAAGAGGAAGATACTTTAAAAATAATCCAAATTTAATTAATAATTGGGATGAAGTTCAGGATTATTGCAAAAAAAATAAAATAAAGATTTATTAGTTTCTATTTTATTCTAAAACAATATTTTCTAAAGAAGAATGATTTTGTTCTGCTTTTTCAATTTGTGGTTGATAATTAGTTTCTATTTCTTCTTTATTTGGATTGAATGCATATATCCCTGACATTAAACCAATTGAACCTGCTACTAATGTTGTAGCAAGAATTTTTTTCATTTTAGGCGTTTGTTTTTTTACAAATTGTGGTATTCTTTCTGTTTCTTTTAATCCTGCTAAATCCCTAAAAGAATCAATAGTATATCCTAAAGATCCTCCGGAAAGGAAAGCTAAACCAATTGAAAAAGCTGTACCTAATGCTATTTCTTTTAAATCTCTTGCACCGGAAGCATAATAAAATGCTGGTGTAATAGCAATATTGTACAGTCCCGCATAAATTGAATCGTGTAAATATTTCATCTTTTCTGTAGCTTCATTGTTTATATTAAAATAATCTCTCGAAATATCTAAACCCTTTGTGAATAATCTTCCAAATCCAATCTAAGTTAACCCTGTAGCTAAAATTCTGGCATTAATTGACGTTTCATTTGACATATCCGAACCAATTGTTTCAATAACACTGAATATCGGATTTGTTAATGTTAATAAAGCAGTACTATCTACAAGATGATAATTTAAATTTTCAATAATCTTATTTTTATTCATTAAATCTGCAAAATTAAAGCTTTTATAAATCTATTTTTTTCAAGAAAAACTTTTATTAACTCCTATTTCTATTAAATGCTATGAAAAAGATGTGGGGTTCAAAACTAAGCTGTGCCTACGCACAGATCAGAAGTAATAGTTTTGAATACAAAGAAAATCAGGGATTTTCTAGCATTTCCATTTCAGGAGAAATGAAAATATGAAAAAAGTGGTTATATCATTAATCTTAGCTTTAATTCTTTTGCCAAATATTTTGGGAGTAAGTTTTGAAATGAATGAAGAATTTAAACAAGGTGAAACATTAATAGCAAAAATTTCAGGTAATTTCCTGACCCCAATTTTAAAAGAAAATATTAATTTTTATCGAGGTCATACACGTGTAGCAGTAAATTATGATTTAACAAAAATAGATGATATTTATTATCTTTCTGCTTCGTTATTAAGCAAAGCTCCAAATAATTATTCAATAATCATTGATAATGTAGAATATATGCAAGGGGCAACAGTAAAAACAGATGACATTGTAAAAAATTTTACGGTTACAGAAGGTATTGCAGATTTTTCAATAACTCCCGGATTTATTATCGCAACAGATACATTTGAAGTAACTTTGCAAAATTTATTAGATGCTCCGTCAACAATTAATATTAAAATCGAAAAAACTCAGGAAGAAACAAGTCAGGGTTTTTTCGCGTCTTTATTTGGAACCACAACTGAAACACAGGATTATTCAATTTCATTAAAATCCGGAGAAATTAGAAGAGTAAAATTTAATGTTAATAATATAACTGCTTCAGCATTGCATACTATAACTTTTTCTTCAACTAATTTAAAATATGAATTGCCTGTTTATGTTTATGCAACAAATAAAACAACAGCATCAAACGAAAATCAAATAACTCGTTTTGGCATTGAACCAATAATTATGGAAATATCAATGACGACAAATTCAAATAAAACTTATGTATTTTATTTTCGTAATACCGGAAATACAACGATAAAAAATATTACTTTGTCATTATCTGATTCTTTGAAACCATATGCTTTATTCTCTAATGAAAGTATTGAAGAAGTAGAAAAAAATTCAAGCTATAAATTTTATGTAAATTTTTCATCTAAAGATAATGAAGAAATAATTAATGGAAGTATTAGAGCAAGAATTGTGAATGAAACCGGAAATACTTATGCATATTCAGAGATTCTATTAAAAATAGTAAAAGATTATATCCCTTTGGATAATGAAACTAATGAATCAACTGATGAGCCAATTCCTTCAATTTCAAAAACTTGTGCAGAACTCGAAGGAATAATTTGTAAAGCTGATGAAGAATGCAATGGTGAAATTGTTAATGCAAAAGATGATAAATGTTGCATGAATGAATGTACTGAAGAAAGCAATTCATTAGGGAAATTAATTGGCTGGGTAATTATTTTATGCATTGTTGGATTTTTAGTTTGGTTTTTTAAAACAAAATATCGTGGAGCACATAAAGAAATAGATTTAGTTGAAATTTCTAAATGGAAGAGAATTTGATAATAATTCTTATTAGGTATGAAAAAAGTTTATAAATCTGAAACCTTTTCTTACTAGGTATGAATGAAGAAAGAGAGAAGATAATTTAAAAAAAGGAAGAAATAATTCGGCTGTTGTTTTATTTTTTAAGTGCTTAATCTCACTTTGTGATTTGTTTTTATTGCGAAAGACAGGCAAAAGTCCTTCATCACATAATTCAAGATTTAATATATTGAAGGAAAGATTCAGAGAAGTTTATGAGATTTTGGACAAAGATTTCCCATTTTATCAAGGAAGTTATGTCCAGTCTATGACAAAAGAACTTTTGAAAAAAAGAGTTCCTCTTTTTGAAGCAGGATTTCTAATCGGTGAATTATCTTCTCTGGTGAAGAAAGGAAAGGTAAAACTAAAGAGTAATATCATAATGCAAATATTTATAAACTATTTGGCATTACAATACATATGTCACAAGAGATAAAAGATATATTAATTCTTCAAAAAAGAGAATTAGAGAATAAGTTAAAAGAAAAATACATAAACAGAAGAGATAAATTAGAAGGATTAGATTCAGACATAATAAAAGTTATTATTGGTCCAAGAAGAGCAGGAAAGTCTTTTTTTTCAATACATCTTTTAAACAAAATTGGGGATTTTGGCTATGTTAACTTTGATGATGAAAATCTAATTAATGTCAAAAATTATGATGAAATAATTACTGCAATGAATTCTATTTATAAAAATCCTAAATATGTTTTCTTTGATGAAATTCAAAATTTACCAAACTGGGAATTATTTGTAAATAGATTGCAAAGAGGGAGCACTAATTTAATTATAACGGGTAGCAATTCAAAACTTCTTAGCAAAGAATTAGCAACACACTTAACAGGGAGGCATTTTTTAACACATATACTCCCATTTTCATTTAAAGAATTCATTGATTTAGATAAAAAAGAATTAACAACTATTGAAATCAAAAATAAGTTTGAAGATTATATCTTTCATGGAGGTTATCCTGAACCTCTGATTAAAAATCTAGACTTTAAAGAATATCTCTCAACTCTTTTCAATTCAGTCATATATAAAGATATTATTAATAGATATAAGATAAGAGCTAATAAAGAAATGGAAAATCTATCTTTTTATCTCTTATCAAATATTGCAAATGAATATTCTTATAATTCCCTTACAAAGGTAACCGATATAAAGAGTTCACATACAATACAAAAATATATGGGATACTTGGAAGAGTCTTTTATTTTCTTTAGTTTAAACAGATTTTCTTATAAGGTTAAAGAGCAAATTTCCTCAAATAAGAAGATTTATTGCATAGATAATGGGTTTATACAGGCAAAAGCATTTAAATTAAGTCCGAATATTGGAAAACTTTATGAGAATATTGTAGCAATTGAATTGAAAAGAAGAGAATATGAAAAAGAAATTGAAGTCTATTATTGGAAAAATGTTCAAAATGAAGAAGTAGATTTTTTGATTAAAAAAGGAACTTTAGTTAAACAGCTTATTCAGGTTTGTTCTGACATTAAAAATTCTGAAACAAAAAATAGAGAAATTAGAGCTTTAATTAAAGCTGGTGAAGATTTGAAATGCAAAGACCTTTTGATGATTACAGATGATTATGAGGGTGAAGAAAAAACTGAATGGTTTGATAAGAAGGCAATAATAAAGTTTATCCCTGCTTGGAAATGGCTTTTGGAAAAAAATTCTAAGAAGAAGTAATCCGTTTTGGTTCTTAGTATTACTTTCTTGTTATTTTTAATCCCCAAAAACATTTATATACTTAAGGTGTATAAATATACACTAGAGGTATATACTCTAATGATAACAAAAAATGAAAGCAAAGTTTTGAGAATGCTATTAATGGCATTTGGAGAAGAATATTCAATTAACAGAATAGCAAAAGTTTGTGGCCTTTCACCAAATGGAGCATTAAAGACATTAAGAAAATTTGAATCTCAAGGAATTTTAACAGTTAAGAAAATTGCAAATATTAATTCTTACAAAATCAATTTTTCAAATAACAAAACAAAAAACATACTCGAACTTGCACTAATCCCAGAAATCCCTGAAAAAATAAAATACCGATATGATGATTTGGGACCTCTAAAAAAAATCACTGAAATAGGAATAATCTTTGGGTCTTACATAACAGATAAACAAAAACCGACGGATATAGATTTGTTTTTTGTTCTGGATAAAAAAAATTTCAATGAATACAAAACTTTAAGCAAAAAAATTTATTTTACAATGCCTTTGAAAGTGCAGGATGTTCTTCAGACAAAAAAAGATTTAAAAGAAAATATTTTAAAGAAAGATAAAGTAATAATTGAAATATTCCGAAAAGGAATTATTTTATGGGGCTATGATAAAATAATAAAATTTTTTGAAAATGACAGATAAAATAAAAGATTGTCTTAAATCCGGAGAGAAAGGAGAAAGACACAAAGGATTAAGAAAAGTGAAGACTAGTGAAGTCTTAATTAAAGGTCATTTAAGAAAAGCAATTCATAACTTTAATGCAATTGAAGAGTTTTATAAAAGCGGATATTCTGATTGGAGTGCTTCTGCTTCCTTTTATTCTCTTTATCATTGCCTTCTTGCAATTCTGGCAAAAAATGGGATAGAATCGAGAAATCAAACATGCACATTTGCTTTTATTGAGCAGATGATTAACGATAAAAAATTATCTATAACTAAAGAAGAATTAAGCGAAATATTTGATAAAGATATCACTGAGGACCTTATGCATAGTAATAAAATACTTGATATAAGAGAGAATATGCAATATTCAATTAAAACTTCATTAGAAAGAAAAGAGTTTGATTTATTAAAGCAAAGAACAAAAGAATTACTTGATAAATTAAGGAGAGAAATTGAAAAATAAAAAAACAAATTATAAGTTATGATTTTTTTTATTCTTAAAATATAAAATCCCTAAAGATATAAGGATTATTCCTAAAATGATTAAGGAACTATTTAATAAATTTATTTTGATTCCTATAAGATTTAGATAGAATACGGCAAGGGGAACAATTGCGATGAGAAAGATAGTTATCTTTTAATAATGTAAAAACATATATAAATTTATGAAAAAGGTAAAAAAAGAATATTTATTTTTAATGATCATTCTAATTTTTGCATTTTTCTTGAGAGTTTATAGTCTTGGAACTCCTGTTTTTTGGGTTGATGAAGCAACATCATCTGTTGCTTCTTTAATGATCTTGGAAAAAGGTTTTCCGATTTTTGATTCTGGGCTTTTTTATGATCGAGCGTTATTATTTCATTATTTACAAGCATTTTTCTTGTTATTTGGGCAGACTGAATTTTTAGCAAGATTTGTATCTGTTATATTTGGTTTATTGACAATTGTTTTAATTTATTTTATTGGTAAAGAATATTCTAATTCCGGGGGAATTATAAGTGCTTTATTTTTAAGTGTATTTTATTTAGAAGTTTTTTTTTCCAGACAGGCAAGATTTTATCAGTTCTTTCAGTTGTTATTTTTCCTTTCTTTGTATCTTTTGTATAAATCTAAAGATGATTCAAGATTTCTTTATTTATCTTTGATTTCATTTTTTATTACGATTAATACTCAAATAGCAGGGCTTGTTTTAGCTCCTTTTTTTATTTTGCATATTTTAATTTATAATAAGGGTATAAAGAGATGGTTATCTGTTTTTCCCAGTATTTCATTATTCTATAATTTTATTCCTAGTAAAGATCTTTCTTCGAATTCTTCAATTTCTGCGATAAATTATTTTAAGGAATATGCTGGACAAGTTTTGAATATGATTTATCTTTTTATTTTATTTGTGCCTGGGTTAATTATGGCTTTTATGAAAAAGAAAAGGCTGACATTATTGATAATCTTACCTTCGGTTATTTTATTAATTGGTGTGTTTGGCTTGAAGTCTTTTGCTTTAAGATATGCTTATTTTTTTATTTTTCCGTTGATTTTGTATTCTTCTTTATTAATGTCTTTCATGTATGAAAAATACGGTAAATTAATTTTAGTTTCAATATTCATTTTATTTTTGATACCTTCAAATTTATTCTTTTTGCATACTTATGTTAATATGATTAAACCAGTTGATTATAATTTTAATGATTATTCTGCTCCTTTTACTGATTATAAAAATGTTCCTTCTGAATTAATTGATGAGATGAAGAAGGGGATTTTGGTTAGTTATTTTTCTTCAGATGTGCAGTGGTATATTAAAAAGCCAGATTATGTTTTGCCTTTTTCAATGAATGGGATAGGGGAGGATTCTATTTCCTGGAATTGTTCTATTGGTGTTTGTGATAGATATAGTGGGGCTTTGATGTTGAATGAAGATTTAGAGAGTTATTATTTAGTTGCTGATTTGTTTAGCGTTAGTAAGCTTAATGATGAGCAGAGGTTAAGGTATGAGGGATTGATTGAGGGTTGTTCTTTGGTATGGGAACAGGTTGATTTGAAGATATATCATTGTGCTATATAGTTTGTTAACAAATGTTTTTAAATAAAAATAGTCTTTTAGTTTGAATTAAACAGGGAGATTTTCCTATAAAGATTGGAAACTAAATTATGGCAAAAACAAAGGGGATTGAGGTTGGAAAATTTGTTCAAAGGAATAATATGCTCAAAAAAATTGGGTTGGATACAGATAACTGCATTTCCTGGATTGAAAATGAAAAGCTCTCCCCGGGTTATAAACCAAGAATAGCCAAAAGAAGAAATTTTCTTTATACAAATTATGTTGTTTTTAGTGAATTGATGCATTTAATTTCAAATAAAGATCTGACTATAAAGAGTGAAGAAGTAATTGGTTTCCTAAAAAGAAACCATATCCGCCCAATAAAGAAAAAAGATGTTGATAAAATTAAAGTTGAAGAAACATTTAATAAATTAAAGGCTGAATGTAAAAAAAATAATTGGTCTGCAGGGGAAAGCGATTTAAGGGTAATATCTGTATATTACAATGCAGGAATAGATTGCATTTCAACAAATAATTTAAGACATTTTAAAGATCCGTGCTATTATCTTAAAATCTCTTTAGATTTTCCGCCAATTATTCAACCATATTCTAAACAAGATGTAAACAGAATGTTAAGAAATTTATATAAAAATCATTAATAATTAAACATATCTTCATATTTTGATAAGTTTATTTTCCCATTATCAACTTTATTTCTTAATTCCATAACTTTTTTTGTTGATTTATCAAGCTTATTTTTCCCCAATGATCCTAGAAACAGATCAAATTCAAATAAATCAAATTCTTTTTCAATTACCTCTTTAGTAACTTGTTGAGCAAGAGCTAAGATTTCTTTTTGTCTATATTCTAAGAAATTATTTAATTCTGGACAAGAAACCTGTGACTGTTCCATTATTTATTACAAGATTTCTCCCTTATAAATTTTATTATGAATTAGAATTGTCCCTTTTTTTGCCATGAATATCTAAGCAAAATCTTGTTTAAAATCCTTTCTATTTTTTCTCAAATCAAAATATTTAAAAAAGGTTATTATCTTGGAATAGTAACAAAATGGAATTATTATTAATCATTTTTTTGTGTATGACTGTAATAGAAGTCTTGGCTTTAGTTGTGCTTATTTTTATTACTAATCTTAAAAAGAAATCGTATAAAATTCATAGAATTGTGATTAAAAAAAAGGCTAAGGTTATTGAAAAAAAGAAATTTAAATTAAAGGATGTATCAAAGGAGCAGTGGGTTATTTTTGGATTTTATGTTTTGGTTATTGGTTTTATCGCTTATATTAGTTTGAGTAATTATATGCCTGAGGTTATGACTCCAATTAATAGTGGGGAGTATTCAATTTCATTGGAGAATCCAACTAATAGTTTGAAAGTATTGTATTTTAGTAAGGATATTTTTGATGATGTTAATAATGGTTCAATTATGGTTAATAGTGAAAGTATTGTTGATTTAGTATTTAAACCAAAGTTGATTTTAGAAAATGGGAGAGATGCGGAAATTTTAATTGAGGGGAAGAATTTAGGTACTGATGTTTATTTTGATGATAAGTTGATTATACCTGATTTGAGTGATTATGAGAAAGTTGGTGATTTTGAGGATAGTGAAGTTTGGATTAAGAGGGATTTGGTAAAGGAGTCTTATATTGATCAAGATACTTTGAATGATTTTATTTATTTTAATTTTCCTGGGGCTAGTGTTTATTCTTTTAAGGAATTAGATAAGGGTGTTCCTGTTTTAACAGATTGGGCATCAACTGAGACAAGGATTGATACTACTTTTAGAGCTAGTTTAAAATTAGCTGTTTATCATGGGGGCGGAGATTTGAATCTTAAATTTACTAAACAGGATTTAAATGGTTATGTTGGAAAGGATGAATATAATTTGTCTGTGATTGATTTTTCTACTGGAAAAATTGTTTATTCTGAAATTTTTAAGGATGATGGAGATAAGAAAGATAGTAAAATTTTAGGGGATGAAGAGGATTATAATGTTAATATTAATTTAGATAGGGGAATTTATTATTTAGATTTTAAAGAAGATAAAAATAATCCTTCGGCTGATTCAACTTTGAAGAATTTTAAGATTAGTTCAAATAAGGTTTTGATTGTTGGGGATATGCTTGTTTATGAGCCAAATCAAAAGTTTTTTACAAAAGCTAATAATGCTAAAGAAATTAAATTTAAATATTGGTGGGATGGTAAAGAACAGCATATTTATTTTACTGGGGATAAAATATTTACCGAAAATATTAATAAAGATTACAAAGGTAAAGATTACATTGTTAAGCTAGAAAAAGGATTTTATAATTTTAAAATTGAAAAAGGATATATCTGGGTTAAGGGAGATTATTTTTCTGTTGATAAAATTTCTTGGTTTGATTTACCTACATCTGGAGAAACAAAATTAAAATCTAATAATGATGTTTTGATTTTTGGTAAAGATAATTATATTATTGAGGGAGAAAATGTTTTTGTTAAGATTCCTATTAAAATTAAAGATGAAACTAGTAAATATAAATTTCAGGTTTTAGACAAGGATAAATTTATTATAAATAAAATTGAGATTGTGATTTAAAATGAAGTTTAATTTTGATCCTTATTCAAAACAATTTATGTTTTTTGGGATTTTTGTTTTTTTAAGTTTGGTTTTGATGAATGAATTAGATATTTTACCTTCTTGGGTAAATGTTAAATTTGGATTTATTTTAATGATGACTGCAATAACTTATTTTTTTGTTGTTAAAATAAAAGAGATTCCTGAAAAAAAGAGGGATAAATCAAGTATTGTTTATTATTTTAGTCATTTTTTTTTGTTGAGTTTAATTATTATTGCTGTTAATCAGTTTTTAAAGAGGCAGATTATTATTGATAATTTGTTTTATATTTCGGTTGTTTCAATTGCTTTTGGTTTTTTGACTTTTTATGCTAATCGAGATAGGGTTGAAAAAGAGATTGAGGACGAAAAAATTGCTGAGGATAAAGCTGAGGAGAAAAGAGAGAATGAGTTTGATAAGAAGTTTCCTAGATTAAAATGGTTTGATTTTTCATATAAGTTTAAGGAGTGTTTTAGTGATAGAAGATGGTTTGAATGGATTTTTAGGATTTTAATTTGCCCTTTTGTGTTTTTGGCAAGGTTGCCTTATGTTTTTGTTAAGTGGATGTATCGGGAGGGTTGGTGGTATAGTTTTGTGCTGGCTTTAATTTTGTTAAATTCTTTTATGATTTCAATTGATAATTTAGATCTTCTCCCATTACAAAATGATGAATTTTTGACATATAATGCAGTGAATTATATTATAAATGGAGATTTTAAAATGATTGATTTTCAATATGGTGCAGATTCAAGTAAAAGTCAATTATTTTATAGTAGGTCTCTTCCATTTTCATTAGGCGTAGCTTTTTTTGTAAAAATTCTTGGAGGAGATTCTTTAAATTATTTTAACTTAAGATTTTTTTCGGTTTTTTGTTGGGTCTTAACTTTAATAGTTTTTTATTTGATTCTTAAAATATTTTTAACAAAAATTCCTCTTTTATTTTTATTATTCAGTTTTTCATTATTTTATCTTAATATTTATTATTCAAGGGTATCTAGAATGTATTCTTTATTTCTTTTTATATTTTTTGTTTTAATTTTACTTGGTTTAAAAATCTTTTCAAAATTAAAAGAAGAAAAAAAATTTCCATCAATAAAAAGATCTCTCCTAATTCAAAAAGAATTTTTCATTTCTAACTTTCGAGAAATAACGTTATTTTTGATAATATTCTTTATAGGAATAAAAGTTCATTACCATACTTTTTTTGTATTGATAATCTTTTATTTTTATTTGGTTTTTAATATAAAGAAATATAAATGGCTCTTTTATCCTTTAATTTTATTTTTAATAATTGGTTTATTTTTAATCGGATTTCATTTATTTATTTACCCTTTAATTGGAGTATGGTATTTTAATTCAAGAGGTATAATTTATCCTCAATTTCTAGAATATAATTACAAATATCTTGCTGGGGGGATTGGAACAATTATGTTATTTTTTATTCCATTATTTCAGCTTAAGAAATCTCCAAATTTAATCAAATTTTCTTATATTGTTTTGTTTTCAATTGTTCCATTATATCTTTTTTTATTTAATGGGATTCAATTTCATGAACCAAGATATATGATGTTCATTTATCCATTTTATCTAATTATCATCGTTTATTCTATTTACCTTATTTCTAAATTATTTACTGAAAAAAATAAATTTAAAACTATTTTATTTTTATTCTCTTTATTTATTTTATTTATAACTCCTTTTACAATTTTCGGTATTTGTGGTAATAATCTTTTGGTTTCTTGTCCTATAAGTCATGAGTCAAAGATATTTAATTTAGACAGATGGAATTATGATTATGATGAAATTTATCAAAAAATAAAAGAAAATTTAGAAGATGATACAATAATTGTTGGGAGAACAATACATGAATTTTATTTAGAAAAATATTCTATTGATAATGATGTATATCCTTTAATTGAAAATATTGATTATCCTAAAGATTCTTTTACTGAATATTCTAAAGAAGATCTTGAAAAAAAAGATTTGATTTTTGTGGAGTATCCTGAATTAATTTATGTCCAAAGAGAAGAATCATTTGATGAGATTTATAATTATCTGGATAATAGAGAGGACAAAAAATTAATTTATGAATCGGAAGATAAAAAGACATTAGTTTATAGCATTTCCAAAAAAGTTTCTTAATTTTCTTTTTTTAAAATTAAAAAAGGAATAGCCCCAAACAATCTATAAATTAATTCTATTAAATATAATAAAAATGAAGCAATTAACGCTTTTTCAGGAAGAACTAAGTTCCATTTTGCGAATTCTATGAAAAGAAATTCCCTTATTCCAAATCCTTGGAAAGAGATAGGCAAAACTAAGGCTATTGTTAATAATGGGATCAGAATAAATAATTCAATGGTTTTTACTTCAAAACCTACTGCAGAAAATATTAAATGATATATAATTACTTGCAAAAGAATGATAATTAAACAATAAAATGAATGCATTATCAATTCTTTTTTTGTTCTTTGACTTTCAAAGATTATTTTATTAAATAATTCATTTTTAATTAAATTACAAATTTTCTTTTTAATCCATTTTTCAATTGTCGCATAAATAAAGACTATACTAAAAAAGAATAATATTCCGAATAAAATTGTTGGAATTTTTTCATTATTTGTTAAAAAATAAATTGTGAAAATTGAACATCCTAAAAGAATATACCAAATAAGAGAATATATTCTATCGATTAATGAAGAGAATAAAACTTTTTTCTTCTCTTTAAATGAAAACATCTTATAAGTTTCGCTTCCAATAGCACCTATTCCAAAAAGGTTTACAAAATCTGAAGCCCAATAGATACTCATTAATTCTTTTAAATTAGTTTTATTATATTTTTTAAGAAAAACATTCCATTTTAAAACCATAAAGATTAAGGTTACAAAAGCAAGAAACAAGCAAGGAATTAGAAATAAGACATTTATCTCTTTTAATAAAGATAAAACTTGAGAAATATTCAAATTAACAAATACAAAATATAAGATACACAAACTTAAAAGTAATTTAATAATAAGGTTATATTTATTCCAGAATTGTTTAATTTTATTTAATATTTTCATTTACTGATAACTTTGTTTGCATTTATCTTGGAATTGTCTTCTATCTTTACTGGACCAATTATCTTTGCTCCAGCCCCAATCATAACATTATCCCCTATAACCGGAAATCCATTTGAGATAAAATTTGTTCCAATAGTCACAGAATGATAAATAATACAATTTTTTCCTATAATTGCCCGGGGATTAATAAAAATTTGTCCAAAATGAGGAAGAACTAACCCCCCTCCAACTTTTGTTTCAGGATAAATCTCAATCCCCGTTATTAAAGTCAGAGGTCTCCAAATAAATAGCAAATATAATGTTTTTAACAGAGGGATTTTATTTATTAATTGCCCAATTCGAAAAATAATTAAAAACCATACGGGGGGACAAAAAATAATATTCTTAAAGGTATCCAAGAAAAAAGAATTAAACCCCACACAATTTTTCATTTTGTAATCATGTAATGATTTCAAGTCCTGGTATAATAATTTAAAACTCATTTACAAAACCTCTTCATATCTTTTTATAATATTTTCATATTTAAAATTATCTTCATATCTTTTTCTTGCATTTTTCATAAACTTATTTAATAATTTTTTATTTTCAACCATTATTCTTATTTTTCTTTTAATTTCTTTTATATTTTCTCTTTCCACTAAAAATCCCTCATCTTTAGATACAGTTTCTTTGCAAGCCGTAATATTTGAAGATAGAATAGCACATCTTGTACTCATTGCTTCGATATATACAATCCCTTGACTTTCTCTTTTAGAAAGTAAAGAAAAGATTTTTGATTTATTTAATAAAGTTTGATATTCTTTTTTTGTATTATCCAGCCATCCCGTAAAAATTACATTCTTACTATTATCGGCTAATTTAGACAATTCATTTTTATAAGGCCCATCTCCGGCAATATATAATTTCCAATCTTTTAGATTAAGTTGATTAAAAGCAGTAATCAAAAATTGAAAACCTTTTCTTTCTAAAAGTCTGCCTGAAGACATGATTAGATTTTGTTTTTTAATAGATTTGTCTAAATAATCATTTGCACCATTAGGGATAATCCTAACATCATATTCTCCAATTTCCTTTTTTATTAAATCTCTCAAATATTTCGATGGAGAAGTTATCAACTTTGCTTCTTTGCAAACTCCTCTTAACATTGGTCCTGTAAAATAATGTAACAATTGAAATCTGTCTGTGTTGTAATGTGGTATATCACTTCCATGAGCAGTTATAATGTATGGAATCCCAAATTTTTTTTTAACCCATTTTGCTAAAATTCCCGTTGGGATAATAAAATGGCAATGACAAATATCATAATGGTTATCTTTCAAATGCTCTTTCAAAAACTTTTTTGCAGAATAAAGATAACTTAATTGCTCCCAAGGATGACAAATTTCTTTTTTGCTTCTAATGCATTTTACTCGATAAATTTTCATTCCATCTTTTTTTTCATATTCTGGTAAATCCTTGTAACCCATAGTCACAACCCCTACTTGATTTCCTTCTTTTACATAACCTTTTCCCAATTCGTAAGAAACTGGACTTGCCCCCCCACCCAATGGTGGAAATTCATAATTTAAAATTAATATTCTTTTTGTTTTATTTAGCATTTTGATTGTTTAGATATTCTTTATATTCTTCTTCATTCATTATTGAATAAGATCTTATTATTTTCATATCTTTTTTTGGATTGTGTTTTCTGATTGAAACTGAAAGTTGGTCTGTATCTGAATCTTTTGATTCTTCTCTTTGTCTTTTATCTACTAAAAGACGGATTATCTGGCAATCGTCCTTAATAAGATAATTTTCAGAATTACCTTTCTTTAATGCATCTAGAACTACTTTAGCAATATTATCAACATCTTGTGAGTCATATCTCTTTTTATTTACATGAATCACAATTGCGACATCAAGTTTTTCGTTTTCTATGTTTTTCCAACTTAAATCATTTATTTTTTCAAATTCTAAATGTGCTTTTATTTTAGAAATGGTTTCTTTTTTGCCGAAATAATAAGATTTTACTTCTAATAGTAATCCAAAATTTTTGGAATCTTCTAAGATCCAATAATCATCACTGCAATTTTTTTGTTTATTTTTCATTTCCGAATAATTTCCCTAATATGATATCTTTTTTCATTCGGAGAAGTCTTTAATTGAATTTTTATTAAAAGATCGATAATCATTCCAAAACTAAAAAACATAATACCCATAACCATCATAAAAAATCCTAAAATAAACCAACCATTTGCACTTAAATCTAAACCATTCATTAATTTTTCTTCAAACATCCAGAGTTCAATTAAAAAACCTGAAATAAAAGAAATTAATCCTAATAATCCAAAAATATGAAGTGGTCTTTGTGAATATTTTTGTATAAACCAAATATAAATTAAATCGATAAAACCTCTAATAGCTTTACTATAACCATATTTAGTTTTACCATATATTCTTGGTCTATGATTTACCACTATTTCACCAATTCTAAATCCCTTCCATTTTAAAATAGCTAAAATATAACGATGCATTTCACCTTGAATGTCTATAGCCTTAATTGCTTCCCTTTTGTATACTCGTAATGTGCAACCAGTGTCATGAACCTCGTCGTTAATGAGTATTTTTCTCAAAAATCTACCAATATGAGTAAGAATTTTAATACCACCTTTATCTTGTCTATCTTTTCTCCAACCACAAACAACATCCAAATTATCTTTTTTTAATTTCTCCAATAATTGAGGTATATCCTTTGGATCATTTTGTAAATCCCCGTCCATAGAAATAACGATTTTTCCCTGAGAGATTTTAAATCCTGCGTCTAAGGCAGTTGCTTGGCCATAATTTTTATTAAGATTCACAATTATAACATTTTTTAATTTTTGAAGTTCATTTAAACTATTATCAGAACTTCCATCATTAATATAGATAATTTCATAATTTTTAGAAATATTATCCATTACTAATTTTATTTCTTTATTCAATTGAATTATATTTTCTTCTTCATTATATATTGGTATAACAACAGAATATTCTATTCCTTTCATTTTTTTAAAAAAATATCTGCGAGTTATAAACCTTTTTAATTTTACTATTTAAGTCCAGTGAATTTATCCCAAAATTTCTAATTTTATCCACTTATCGCCAAATGAATTTTTCGTTATCCAAAATCCTTTTTTTTTATCCCGTTTTCGTCCAAAGGTTTTTAAATGAAAATTATCCTATTTAATGATGGAAAACAAGAAAACTAATTTGAAGACCAAATTAATAGCAAGTGTATTTACAGTTGCAGTTTTAATTTTATTAGTTTTTTCAGGTCCAGCTCAAGCATTAAATTTAGGATTAGCAGATTTTTTAAATTCAAACCCCCAAAAAGAAGAATTAATCTCTACAACTGCAACAATTGATATTCGGACAGATGAAAGAATTTCTTTTGATAATGCTGTTGGTATTTATCGAAATGATAAATTTATCTGTTCATTTAATGCAAATACCGGTGAAAATGTTTCAGCTTGTAATGGAATTCAGGTAAGCTTAATTTCAAATAATATCGGAGGTCATGGTTATGGATACGGATACGGCTATGGATATGGTTACGGGTATGGTTATAATAATGGATATACAAACAGCCAATTTACATATAATTTAACATTTGACACATCTTTATTCAATATTGGAGATAATACAGTACAATTAAAATACGATGCAGGAGACAATCATATTTTTTCTTCTAATGTTCAAATAGTTACAGTTCAAACATCTAGCAATCAAGAACACATAACAAACGAAAAAACAACAATTAATGAAAACACAACTGAAGTAATTATTGATGAAAATAGTGGTTCTGTTAAAGAAATCATAATCCCCTCAACAATTGATAAATATAGTGAAATAAAACTTGATATGCAATCTTTATTAAATTCCGGTGATGTCACAATCCCCGATGATTTCACACTCATAAGAGAAGGTGTAAATAATTATAGTGTTGTAATCTCTAAAGATACAGTTATTTCCGGCGGAAATTCTTGGGATGGAAAAATAATCCTTCCAACTGTTAAAATTAATTCAGATTATTCTATTTTAGACGGTTCTATAAATACAGTAATTGATTTAGGCGGAGAAACTGAATTAACCTTCTCAGAACCAGTTAAAGTTACTATTGGAGGCATGGCTGGGCAAAAAGCAGCATGGACAAGAGGAACAGGTTCTATGACTAAAATAACAACAGTATGCAACTCTTTAACTAATCCTACAAATATAAATTCTGTTTCTCCAAGAGAATGTTACATTGATGAAGGAAATGATTTAGTAATCTGGACATATCATTTTACAGAATTTGGAACTTATCAAGAAAATTCCCAAAATAATGATCAATCTTCTTCAAGTTCAGGATATAGCCCTATAAAAAAGATAAATGAATCTTCTTTGGTTAATGATAAACCTGAAGCAATAAAATTAGGGTATCCAAACACCGCAGAAGGCGATAAAATAGTTCAAAATGAAAATAAGGCAGATGAGAAAGGATTTGTTTCTGGAGTCACTGGTGCAGTTGTAGGAGCATTAACATCCGGTTCTGGAATAGTGGTAATAATCTTTATAATTGGTTTGATGGGAAGTTTTGTTGGTGTAAGATCTTTTAGAAAAAAAAGACTTTAAAAATCTTATTAAAAGGAGGTAAAAATGAAAAATTTAATTATCTTATCATTATTATGTTTTATTATAATTGGAAATCTAAATGCACTCACAAATGAGAATGCACAAGGAAGTGATTCAATGAATATTAAGGCAGATATTTTAAAATCCAGTGTCAGTATTAATGTTCCTGATAATATTACATTTGAACAAATAACAAAAGGATATCTTTCTGAACGAAAAGATTTAAACATTGAAAATACAGGGACAACAGATATAAATGTAATTCCTTTACTTGAAGAAAATTATACTGAAGGAATTTTTGATCATATCTCTTTCAAAAAAACATTATCTGCTAATCTTACAAGAATTGGAAATTTTGAATTCGAAATAAAAAAACCAACCACTATGGGAGGAATTAAAACAGAAGGAATTTACATGCATTTAGATTTGACAGGATTTGAAGGGGAAATACAAAACGATTTAATAGGGCATAACACAAATATAATCTTTTGGGCAATTCCTATTTAAAATGAAATCCTTTATTTTTTTATTATTTTTTATCTTTTTATGCAATTTTGTTTCTTCTATTGAATTAAGTATTTCACCATCCCAGATAGATTTTAATGCAAAAACTAATCAGGAATCATGCAAAGAAATAACAATTTCCACAATAAAAAATAGCATCTTAATTGGATCTGACCGATGGGCAGAAAAAAATATTGTTCAAAGAAATTTTTTTTTACATAATCTTTCTTCAAAAGATTTAGATATAAAAATTAACTATCCAACCAATTTAAAAGCCGATGAAATAACAAACGCAAAAATTTGCATTGTCTCAAAAAATTCCGGGATTTATCACGGATTATTATTATATAAAACACAAAATAGTTCTGCAGGAGTTGGAATTTGGATGAACTTAAATATCACAGAATCAGAAAAATTTTCAATAATAAAATTAACAGGAAATGCAATTTCAATAGAAAATAATAAAACTTCTTTATTTATTCTGCCTATTTTTTTAATAATAATCTTGATATTTTTATTCGTAAAATTAAATAGAAAAACAATATCAATCAAAAAAAAGAAATATAAAAATTCCTCCTAAGAAAAAGCATCCCATAAAGATTTTGTTTTTGGAATTATCCCTCTATCTCTAAGCATTCTTTTTAATTTTTTTATTTTATAATTTTCTTTTTGAGATAATTGTTGTATAGCAAATTCTTTTTCATTTTGTTCAATCCAAAAATATTTTTTTGCGTGGTCAGATACTTCATTTATCATTTGATTGTCATCTACATAAGGAGTTCGAGAAAACTGAGTGGTCAAAATATCAAGAAACATCATCTCTAAAGGATTGCCATATTCTTCACACGCTTGTTTTTGAACTAAATAATCATCAACTAAAGTGTCTGAATTAAATGGTGGTTGATGATGTGTTCTTTCATGTAATGTCAAGATTTCAGTTGATTTTTGAAATAACGTATGATCAATTGTATAAAATTTAGTTGCAGGATCTAAAAATAAATATCTATAAACAATATGTTTGGTATTACGTGTGGTTGCTAATGCACGTCTAAAACCTTCGAAAGGAAATTCTGTATCAAAATGAATATCTGTAAAGTTATAATTTTTAGCAATATCTGTTATTTCTTTTTTAATATCCGGTTTTAATTTTAAATCCATAATTTTGATAAAAATTGTAAGGGTTTTAAATATTATGCAAAAAAATCTTCGATTATTTGAAATAATTTTCTATTTTTTCGTCAACTCTTTTAACTTTCTCTCTAAAATAGCTTTCTCAGATTGAATAATTCTTGCAACTTCATCATATCCATGAAGTCTTCTTGTAAGTTCATTTAAAATATCGTTTAATTCATGATTTGTCAATTGCAAATCTTCAGGATATAAAACATCAATATGTGCAGGCATATACTTAAACATCAACATTGTAATTAGCAAAACTTCTTCAACTTCAACTTCAAGTTCAGCAAAAGCAGTAAAAAGATTTTCTTGATTTTGCAAAGGATTCGGCTCACTAATTTTTTTATCCACAACCTTAACACCTTTCTCAGAATTAATTTTTTCAATTAAATTATTTAATGTTTCAATTAAATGTTCAGGCGGTCTTCCTAACACTTCAATAATCATCATAACCCTTATTTTTGGTATATTATCTGAACTCATTTTTCTTAATTCGGTATTTTTTTATTAAAAAAAGACAACATAAAAGTATACTAAAACCTATCAAACCATATACTGAATAATCGCTTTTCTTTAATTCCTTATTAACTTCATCTGTTTTTATATCTTTTGGGTTTAAATTGTTTAATTGAATAACTTCTAATTTTTCAATGGAATTATTTTCAGAGATATTTTTAAGTTCAATATCTTCACGAATTAATTTATAATAATCCTTTGATTCTTCAAAATTAATTTCAACACTCTCGATTTCAATGGATTTATTTTCTTCAACTTTTTCAGTTTCTTTAACAGATTCTTCTTTTTCTTGAACACATGCAAGTCCTTGATTCTTTATCTTTTGAAGAGTAATTTCCTTTATACCCTTAACATTAATTAAATCATCAAGCGTTTCATAGAACCTCATATCAATTATTGCTTGAGCTTTTACAGGTCCAATCTCAGAAATACTATCTAATTCTTCTAGAGTTGCAGAATTTATATCAATCTGTCCTTCATTACACAAAGAATAAATTTGAGGAATAAAAAAAATAACTAAAATCAAAATATATTTTTTCATTTATTAAAAAATTAAAACTTGTTTTTGAACTTTATTGATACTTTGGGATAAATTTATATAATAATTATTCTTTTTATTAAATAATGCTAGAAAATCTTATTTATTTTCAAATTTTGGGTAAACCATTAATTATGTATTTTGGAATCTTAACTTTATTATCCTTTTTATTTACCGCATCAATTGCAGTATTAAATCAAAAAGGAATACATTTGATACCCTTTGTATGGCATCCACGAATGGCAATAATCTCAATTACTTTAGCAATAATGCACGGAACATTTGGGATTTTAGCTTATTTTTAAAATAGAAATAAATTATTTCGTAAATCTTTCAGAAATTCTTAATCATCTTCAGGATTATATTTTTTTACAATTTCATAGGAATCAAACATTTTCAAAGGATAAGTTATAACTTTTTCATCTCTTACTCTCCCATCAAGAGTGCTAAATATATCTGTTTAATAAACTGCTATAAAGTAGCAGTAAATTAAACAAAAGAAAAGGTTTAAATAATAACTTTTCTCTTGTAAATTATGGGAAAACTAAAATCAGTATATTCTGCACTCTTGAACAGAGGAGAGAAGATAATGAAAAGGAAAGAGATAGTCAATCTAATAGAAGACTATAGAAAAATAGAGAAGATTAGCATAACTAATGCTCTATGGTATCTTTCAAGACAGGGGCATATCAAAAGAATATTTTTGGATTATTATTATATAAATTCAATAGAAGAAAGAGAACAAAAATTCTGCAAATATCTAGACAAAGAACTTTTATTTCTTGTTTTAAATAAAATCGATATTAAATGGTATTTGGGATTAACTTCTGCAAGTTATAGTGGCGGAGAAATATGGCAAACCCCTAATATGTTGGTTATCATAAATAATAAATTTAGTGGCAATAGAGCAATAATGGGTTTTAAAACAAAATTTATCAAGATAAAAGAAAGCCTAATATTTGCATTAGTTAAGGGAAAAACCGATAAGGGGATAGAATACTATTATTCAGATAAAGAAAAAACAGAGTTGGACGAAGTTTATTTATCTAAAAAAGGAAGAGTAGCAAAAGATAAAAAGACAAAGACTTATCTTAAAAGATATCCAAAATGGCTTCAAAAATTAACATAGAACAGTATATCGGCGAAATTAAAAGAAGGATGAATCTTAATATTGATGATGATATTATCAAAAAGGATTTATTGCTTACTTTAATTTTAGCTGAATTTGAAAAGTCTGACTTGGGCAAGGAACTTATTTTCAAGGGCGGAACTTTGCTCTCTAGAAACTATTTGAATTATCATCGTTTCTCAGAAGATTTAGATTTTGTTTTTAAGGACTCGACTTCTATAAGAGAATTAACAAGAAGTGCTAGAGAAAGAAAAGTTAAAACTTTTCTCGATGTTTTTGTTCCTAAGCTTAAAGAAGTTGCAGATATTTTGGGATTAAATTTTAGCACAAATAGGAGCGATACAAAATACTGCAAGATGTTGAGTGGAAGAACCGTTTATACTTTTAAGATTTATTATTCTGATACCAACTTCATAAAAGTAGAAATAAATTTTATTGAAAAGATAATTTATACCCCGGAGAAGGTTTCAATAAAAGCAATAACTGACTTTTTTGATTCAAAAACCATGTTGTATGAACTCGGATTATCTTATAAAAACTTCAATGTTCCAAGCTACTCACTGGAGGAGATAAAACTTGAAAAGTATAGGGCAGTTCTAACCAGAAAACATCTCCAAGAAAGAGATCTGTTTGATTTATTCTTGATAAAAGACTCCTTGAATGCAGATGTAAAACTTATTGTAGAAAAAATAAAGAATTCTTCACTTATAAAAAAAGACCTAACAAAATTGATTACAGATAAACTAGCTCTTCTTCAAAATAATAAGTTCTTTGAAAGCAAAGAAAAAGTAGAAAACCTTTCTATTGTTCAATACAACAAAAAAGAATTTAAAGATTTTAAAGAAAAGATAAACCCTAAGCTTATTGAAATCTGTAATAAGTTCTTGGGAAAATAATTTTTATTTTAAATAGCATCTTCCTTTACTCCGTTATTCGTTCTAATATGAGTACAAGAGTATTACAGGAAATTTTTTGTAGTTATCCGTTAAATTTCCTGTTTAGAAAATTCTAAAAATTTCTAAAAGAATTTTCTATAACGGAAGTGAAGCTCGCTTCCCCTCGTACCCTCCCTACGAATTCCAAGCTGGCGATTAACTCAGTGGAAGCACATAAAACCCCTAAAAGCAAATCTTAAATACTTTATTAATCTCTAAAAAATATGAATTTTAAAAAATTCCCTGATTGGATTCTCTCCGGAATAATTATTTTTCTGGTATTAATTGTATTGGGAATTATTCTATTCGTATTAACACTTGGAAAAATTAATATTTTATTTTGGTTAGTTATCCCCTCAGTAGCCTTTGAACAAATATTTGAAACTTTCTGTTATAAATTTTCAAATCGTACACTCGCAAATTTACTTTTTGCTTTCTTTTTCTGGTTTATAATTGGAGCAACTGAAGGTTGGATTAGTAGTAAATTAAAAAAATAATCAAATTAAAAATTTGAAGAATTCCCTTTTTTATTCTTTCTTAGGATTTGCATCCAAAAAATCAAATCCAGTCAAAACTCTTTCAACTAAATCGTTTTTATCATAAGTTGTTCTATAAATCTCTTTATAAGTTACATCAACTCCTTGATTATCTTGTAATTTTCTATATAATTCTTTATGTCTTTCATCAGAACCCTGACTTGTAAAAGTTCCATGTTGACATTTGAAAACTACTCCATATTTTTCAGGAACTTCACTTGAACTTATTTGTAACCCATTTCCTATGCCAATTCCAAAATCTCCATCATAATCCATACTAACTGAACCGAATCCTTCTTCTTCCTCCATTAGATTCATAGCTTTTAATTCAATATCAGTATCATGTCTTGACGGAGTATAAATTTTAGTAATAACTATCGCATCTTCATGTAAAACATTTGAAACTTCTGTTTTAATTTCTTTACAACCAGTTAATCCAATTGCTCCTACCAATATAATTGCTCCGAGTGTTTGTTTTATCGTCATAATTTAATGAAGAGATTAATGTTTATAAACTTTTTCATTTATTTACTCCTTTTAAGTTACGACATTTATTTAATTTTAAAACTTTCTGTTATTTGCTACTAAATTCAATAAAATTTCAATAATCTTATCAAACTCCCCCTTATTATTGATATAAAAATCTCTTGGAATTTCTTCTCCATAATAACCCATTCTATTCCTAAAAAAAGACATATGGGAAATTAAATCAGCTTCATTTTCCAATTCTGGATGCATCTTATAAAAATATGAGATCAAACATTGATGATTTTGCGATTTTAACCCATTTTTCAAAAGATAAGCAACTAAAAGTTCTTTAATAATCTCATAATAATCCTCCACCAAAAATGAAACATCCTCTCCTAAATTTCTCTTTAATTTTTCGTATCTCTTAATCGCCATTTTTTTTATAGAATCAATTCTCTCCAAATCCACCTCAACTTTTTTAACAAAATTTTTCTCACAAACATTCCAACTTATTAAATTTATCATTTTATCTTAAAACTTCCATAAATTTTAATTCCATTAACAACATTATTAAAGAGATTCTCTTGTAAATTATTAATATTAGATTCAACAAACAAATCAATTTTATGATTCAATTTTTTTTCAAACTTACCTAAATCCAACTCCTTTTTAACCAGACTTTCTATAAATAAATCAACATCACTCTCTTTATCTGACTCTCCTTTTCTAAAGCTACCGAACAAAATAATCAAAGATGGATTAAGCTCTTCAACCAAATAATCAATAAGACCTATTTTAGTGATTTCATCAATAAAATAATTTATTTTCTTTATATTAAAATAAATTGAAGCAATACTCTCATTATTTTTATCCAACAATTTTTCTTTTTTCAAATCATTTAACAAAACCTGAACACTTGAACGCGGAATTTTTGTTAAACTCGCAAGAGTTCTTACTGTGAATTTCTTTCCGGGATACTCAAAATAAACCCTTAAAATTTTATTAATATTTTCTTGTCTCATTTTATAGACTTAAGTCCAATATATTAGATTCACTCCCCCTTATATATATTTGCACAATTTATAATCTCTTCTCCCTATGAAGTTTCCACTAAGGTCAACAAAAAGAGTAAACTTTATATACAAAATTTTAATTTATATCCTATGGAATTTAAAAAATTATTTCCGGATATGAAAAAATGGCATTTATTCGTAAAAATAATTCCAATCTTAATTGCGATTCTTATATTAAAATTACTTTTTCATAACTATAATCTTGAAATTGTTACCCTAAATGCATTATTTACAAGTTTAATCGCTGCAACAACTTTTCTTATAGGATTTTTAATTTCAGGAGTTATTTCAGATTATAAAGAAAGCGAAAAAATCCCCGGAGAAATGGCTGTAAGTTTAGAAGTAATATATGACGAAGCATATATTTTAGATAAAAATAAAGGGAACAAATTAACCAAAGAATTTATTGTATACTATAAAGATTTTTTAAAATCCTTAAATGAATGGTTTTATCGAAAAGAAAGAACAAAAAATATGATTGAAAAATTACATAACATGAATGATTACTTTTCAGAATTTGAAAGTTTGATGCAAGCAGGTTTCCTTTTAAGAATGAAAAACGAACAAAATAATCTTCGAAGAATGATAATCCGGGTAGACAACATTCGGGATTTATCTTTTGTTCAGTCAGCGTATGCTATTGTAGAAACATTAGCTTTTTTCGTTGTATTTGGATTATTAATTATAAAAGTAGATCCATTCTACGAATCAGTATTTTTCACACTAGTAGTATCTTTCTTAGTAATATACATGATCTTTTTAATTAGAGATTTAGATAATCCTTTTGATTATTCAGAAAATGGTGAAAGCGGAACAGAAGTTTCATTAAAACCTATTCATGATTTAACCAATAGAATGATTGAAAATAAGAAATAACCATTATATAAAAACATATAAGATTTTATAAATTTAAATAACATTAAGTTTTTTATGTGTTCCAGCATAGTAATGCATTTTCCTAACCTTCAATTAAGTTATTCTTATAATGGATGTTTATATCGACGTGATTGGAAGACTAAAGAATCAATATGCTCTTCAGTTAAGATTAACCCTAATTATTTTATAGAATTTGCACAGGATAATAATAATTTATATGTTGCCACATGGGAAGAGATTTTAGCAATAGATGTTAAAAAAGATAATTCAATCTGGAATACAAAATTAAAACGTATAATGTTTAATAATCCTGATTTTCAATTAGTAAGCGATTCAAAAGGATTAAGAAAATTAATATTAGCTGAAAATCGAACAATGATTTTTATTAATCCAAAAAATGGTAAAGAAATTCATTTTTAGTCTTTATTAAATAAGTATATAAAATAATTCTAAGTAGAAAGATAATAATGATAATACCAATAATCATTTTAGCGATTGTATTTACACTTATCGCTGTAAGACAAATCGGCAATATAAAACTTCAAATTTGGCAGATAATGTTATTTGGAGCAATAGCTGTTTTAATAACCGGTCAAATAACTTTTCTTGACGCATTTAAATCTATTAATTTAGAAATAATGTTATTTTTATTTAGCATGTTCATAATTGGCACTGCACTTGAAGAAAGCGGTTATCTTTCACACCTATCATATAAAATATTTAAAAAAGCAAAAAATACAAATCAATTATTATTATTTATTTTATTTGGAATGGGATTAGGCTCTGCACTTTTAATGAACGACACATTAGCAATAATCGGAACACCAATGATTTTGCTTCTTGCTAAAAAACATGACATGAATCCTAAAGCTCTATTAATTGCATTAGCATTTGCAATAACAATAGGTAGTGTTCTAAGTCCAATTGGAAACCCCCAAAATTTTTTAATTGCAACACAAGGAAATATTGACAGCCCTTTTGTAACTTTTTTAAAATATCTATTTTTACCGACAATTATAAATTTATTTTTTGCTTTTTTATTAATAAAACTTTTTTATAAAGAACAATTTAATAAAAGTTCATTAAATCATTCTTCGGAAACAATCAAGGATTCTAACCTCGCATATTTATCAAAAATTTCCCTAGGTTTATTATTAATATTAATATTAATTAAAATAATCGTAGCATTTCTAAATATACCGATAGATTTTAAATTAGTATATATAACCCTCATATCTGCATTACCCATTTTAATCTTTAGCCAAAAAAGAATTTTGATAATAAAAAAAGTAGATTGGCATACATTAATCTTTTTTGCTTCAATGTTTGTTTTAATGGAATGTGTTTGGAATACCGGATTTTTCCAGTTAATAATCGCGAATTTAAATATCAATATCCTCTCTATACCGATGATTTTAGCAGTAAGCGTATTATTAAGCCAATTAATCTCAAATGTTCCGTTAGTAGCACTATATTTACCCATTCTTTCAAATGCCGGTGCAACAACAACAGAAATGATGGCATTAGCTGCAGGAAGTACCATCGCGGGTAATTTATTGATTCTTGGTGCAGCAAGTAATATTATAATCATCCAAAACGCAGAAAAAAAATCCGGAGAAACAATAACTTTCTTGGAATTTGCAAAAATAGGTATTCCAATGACAATAATAAATATCTTAATTTATTGGTTCTTTTTTATAATTTAAAATAAAAATTTCGCTTTTTATATAAGAGAAATATTTAAAATATCGAAAAATGTATCTTTATAATGGTAATTTTAAATACTTTAATAACATTTCTTTATGTATGTACAGGAATAATCTCAATTATAGCATATTTTCCAACAATAAGAGATTTAAACAAGAAAATCGCAAGTGCTAATATAAGTTCATATTTTCTTTGGACATTAACAACAGGAGTTTCATTTTTATATGCTTTAGTAATAATTTCAGACCTTTTGTTAATAATTATTACCGGTTTAAGTTTTGTATGTTGCATGACAATATTAACCTTAGTATTTAAATTAAAATAAAACATATAAGATTTTATAAATAGTAAAATCATATCAATTATATGATGAGGGTAATTGAAAAAAAATTTATTAATAAAATAAATTTTTTTCAGTTTATTTAAAATGCCAAATCAAATTGATTATTTGAATTCTTTTAATCAAGGTTTAATAAATTATAACAATTCATTCCAAGAATTAATAAAACCATTAACTGCTAAATTTATTTTAGAGCAATTAAACAATCCAACTTATCTTTCTCCTTCTGATTTTATCAAATTAAATAGCTTAACATATGATTTATTAGCTCAAAGTTTTAATGGATCTTTAAGAGATTCTCTGCAATATGTTAATCAATCTGTAGAGATTATGAATTTTGAGGGAATGGATGAATTTTTGAAAAAAGAGAGTACATTAATTGATTTAATTATTAAAACACTTCCCAAAAAAATTCAAGGGATTGAAAAAGATTTCGGATTTCATTTTGATAATGGAAAATATAATCATTCTTATGAAACAAATTGTTTTGATTTTTATCAGGTTTTACCTAATAAAGAAGGAATAGAAACAAAAGGAAAACCTTTATTGATTAGCCCTCCTTATGTTTTAGGTCCTGATATTTTAGCATTTTTACCTAATGAAGGAAAAAGTTTTGTGCATGAATTTGCAAATAATGGAATCCCAACTTATATTCGAATTATTAAACCAATTTTAAAAACACCTTCTGTTCAAACAATGTCCCTCGAAGATGAATGTAGAGAAACAAAAGAATTCTGTAATCGATTATTAAAAACTCATAATCAACAGGTAACTTTAGCAGGTTATTGCCAAAGTGGATTTACAGCAATGTTAAGCTGTCTTTCCGGAAAACTTGAAAAAGAAGTTGATGCATTAATTACATTTGTCTCGCCAATGGATGGAACTAAAAGTACTGGGATAAATAAATATTTAATTGGTCTTCCAGATTCGTTTAAAAGTTTAAAATATGCAACAAGAATTTTACCGAATGGAAATACAATAATTGACGGGAGTGCAGTAAGTGCATTGTATCGATTAAAAAGTATGGCAACTGAATCACCCATTTCAACATTTTTAAGAGATGTTCAAATGATTAGAAAAACCGGTGAAATTTCAAATACAATGATTGGATTAAATAGATGGTTAGCTTCATACAAAGAAATTGATTTACCTAAAAAAATAATTGAAACCGCAGATATCTCTTATGCTGTACCAATAACATCACAAGGAGATTTACCGATAAAATTATTCAATAAAAAATTAAATTTTAAAGATATTGATAAATATCTTAAATATTGTCAATTAAATATTTCAACATTAGATAATTTGGTTGAACCAGAATGTGCTAGAATTCCAAAAGAATTTTCTAAAATAGTTGAAGTTATTGAACATAAAACCGGTCATGTTGGAATTGCACTTAGCCCACAAAAATTTCTTGGACCTGCAATAGAATTTCATAAAAATTTATCTAAATAGAATTTGAATAATAAAAATTTATTCAATAAATATAAAAAAAGAAAAATAAAAAAAAGAAATTTTAGTTTTTAACTATATACCGTTGTACTTTCTGGATAAAATCTTACTTGTACTAGTTTTGTACCTTGGTTATAATAATCCCATCCATATACTACCAAATCAGCAATATCAAAAACCCATGCATCATCGAAGTATTGGCAGTTGAATTCTAAATAATAATTCAAGTCTTCTGTATTAAAGACTCCATCATTATTGAAATCAATACCTGCAAGGTCATCCATTGTAATTTCACCATCGTTATTGGTATCATACAAATCATCACATGCATAACCTGTCCAATAAAACATATCGGTTATAGGTTGTGCTTGATTTTTGCCTCTTACAGGTGCAATTCTTGTAAGCTTTGTTTCATCCAAAGTAAATGCACCATTTGCTGTAACAACTCCTAATTCCATTAATGATTCAGCACTGCAATCAATAAAACTACCAAAGCCATCAATTGGAGCTGTTTCATTATCGTTACAGGCATCAACTATTTTCGGATAAAACACAACACTTCGTTCTTCACCAGTTTTTTGATTGCCCGGTTTTCCAAGGACTCTTGCATAAACTTGGTATTTTCCACTAGGTAACTGTATCTTTGCAGGGTCACTTTCACCCATTGCACAAGGATCAATTACAGATAATTCTGAAAGAGAAGATTTTCTATTCATAATATATTGAATTTCAGAATATCCATATTCTTTCACAAAAATTGAACTTCCATCAGAACTTGGATTACATGCAAAAGAATCACTCTTTCCATGTATATTCAAATTAAAATGTGGTCCACTTGGAAATCCATTACTCCAACTTTGAACTGCTTCAGATTTTTCAGCGTTAGTAAAATCCATAGAGTACAAGCCGGCAATAATAAGTACCAATACCGCAAGTAAAAAACTACTTAACAAAACGTGTTTTTTATTTACCATATTCACCTCAAATTTAATTAAAAATAATAATCTTTTGTTGCTTATAAATATTTTTATAATACGAATATATTCGTATAGATTAATCATTCATTCTTTGATTTTAAATTAATCTCCTCAATTTCTAGCAAACTATTAACAATAGCTCTTTTAACTTCAGGATGTTTTACTTCCAATCCATCAATAAAATCAGTGATTTTATCTGTCTTAATTTTTTTATCTTTAAATTTTAATCCTTTAATTTTTGCATAAAGTAAAATTTCTTTATCGGTAAATAAATAAAGAGGCTTAATAATTTTTCCAATCTTTGGAGAAGATTCATTTAATTTTGAACTATTTCCGTTAATAATTGTCTTAATAATTGCGTGAGATTCAACATCGACATTAAAAGAAATAGCAACTTTAGTTGAGTCCTTGAAAGGTAACTTAACAACCTTTATCATTCCCCTGTTTGTAAAAATCTTTAAAATATCTTCTAATACAACATCTTTAACATCATTAGATTTTTTATATGCAATAGTATCATTTGGTTTAATTAAATCAAACTTTCGATTAATATAAAGAACTTTTTTGTCAAAATATTTAATAAAACAAATTTTGCAAAGCTTTCGTTTGTTTGTAAATTCATATACCGGGTTTAGTTCACATTGTTTGCACATTTTTTATTTAGTTTTTTTTGATTTTTTAGTTTTTGTATTATTTACTTCTTCTTTAATCATTTTGGTTATTTCTTCTTTAGTCATATTTTCTACTTTAGGAATCTCCGAATCTTCTTTTTTTAAACTTGTTGAATCAATCTCCTGAATTTTTGAAAAAAAGTTGGTTAATTTAAATCCAATATTAATAAATTTTAATCCAATTCCTAAAATTAAAACACTAAGACCTATAATAAACATAATTAAAAAAACATTATATGACCTAATAAAAAATATTGGTAAAAAATTCATAATTGATTCCGGAGAAATAAGAGATAATAATGAATTAATTTTCATAAAAGGCAAAGAAGAAAATATAATCAATCCTCCTAAAATAATCATAAAATTTGATTTTTGTTCAGTTAATAAAAAACTCAGGATGATTAAACCAATTGTAATCATTAAAATAAGATAAAATTTACTCTTCCAATAATCTTTAGCTTTTTCTGAAACTAAAACAAAAGGTTTATCTGCTAATTTAACACATTCCCAAAAATTACAATCATATTCTTCATAATACATTTGCGTAACTAAATTTGCAATTCCATATTTAATCACTTCTTCAGGACCTAACAAGATATTTTCACATGGTATCACGAATGTATAACCCTCTTGAGCAAAAACATACTCTGAATTATTTTGGCAATAAGTTGTCATTAAATAAAAATCTTTATTAACACTTTCAAATAAACCTAATTCATTATTTGCTAAATCTTCAACTAATGTAATCATTTGCGGTTTAACTGTTTCATATTCAAGTGACCATGATAAAGTCAAAAAAATATTTCCAATAAATAATGATAAAAATAATAAAATGCTTACACCAATTAATAAAATACTACGTATAAAACCCATAAATCTTTAATGTTTTGTGGATTTATAAAAGTTAAGGAGAATGAAACTTTCATAAAAAACTTTATATATTTATTAAAAATATAATATTATGGAAACAAAAAAATTAGAAGTTTTGACGAAATTATATTCAAACATGCAACAAGTTTTTATGGATGGATGTTATGGGATGAATTATTCTAATTATGATGAACAATTAAGAGAATCACTAAAAAAAGCAGAAGAATTGAAATTAAAATGGGAAGATTTTTATTTATTACATCAACAAAAAATAGAAAATGGATTAATTGATGCTTTGAACTCTTTAGAAAGAGAAGGGTTGAAAAACCAAATTTTAAAAAATGTTGATGGAAAATTAAGAGTTGGATATTTAAACAATTACATTGATTTTGATTCTAAGACAACAATTTTTGAAGTTTATGAAAAATTATTTAAGCAAGAACAAAGAGAAATAGAAAAATATGAAATGAATAAAATATTTCCCGAAAATAAATTTATTGGATCAGAAGATTTTAGTAAAGCATCAAATTATTTTAGAGATAATATTAAAGGAAAAGATTAAAATTATTGTTACAATCGAATCAGATTAAATAATTTTAATATTTTTACATTCTTTCGAGACCAACTAAATCTTTAATCTTTTCCTTGCGAAGGCAAGGCTTGGATTTAGTGGTCCAGAGAAAATTTTTTACATTTTTTCTAAACCAACTAAATCTTTAATATTTTTCCTTGCGAAGGCAAGGCTTGGATTTAGTGGTCCAGAGAAAATCTTTTACATTTTCTCTAGAGTAGCAATTCTTTTTTCAATAGGAGGATGAGTAGAGCCCCAACCCTTCAAAGGATTAGAAAAAAATAATGGAGCAACTGCTTTACTTACTTTTTTTTCTTCTGGAGCATAATCGCTTTTTATTTTTTTTAATGCCCCTATTAATCCTTGAGGATATCTTGTAAATTTAACAGCAGTAGCATCAGCAGTAAATTCTCTTTTCCTTGAAATTCCTAATTGAACTAATTGAACAACAATTGGGGCTAAGATAGCCAATGCAATTCCAATTACAATAAAAATTGCATTCTTGTTATCATGATCTCCGCTAAACCATAAACTTCTTAAAAAAAGTTCAGAAATAATTGCAACCATTCCTACCATAACAGTAATTAAAGTCATATAACGAATATCATAATTAGCAACATGACCTAATTCATGAGCTAAAACTCCTTCCAGTTCTCTTTTATCTAATTTGTTTAATGCACCTTCAGTAACGCAAATAACTGCATTTTTTGGATCTCTTCCGGATGCAAAAGCATTAATTTGCTGGCTTGGCATAACATACAGTTTAGGCATAGGAAGACCTGAAGCAATAGTTAATCCCTCGACAAGTTGATAAAATTGTTTATAATCATTTCTTTTAGCTTCTTTTGCTCCAACGCTGGCAATTGCAATTTTTCCGGAATTATAAAAACTAATCCAAATATAACTTAATGAAATGATGATAGAAATAATCATAATAATAAAGAAAAATCCTGGTTCAAAAGCAAAAGAAATAACATAACCAAATAAAACTAAAATTGCAAATATAAAAAACATTAAAAAAAATGACTTTATTTTATTCCCTGAAATTTGATCCCGAAAATCAACACGAACATTTTCCATAATAAATACAATAAAAGAGTGTTTTTAAGAATTATGATTTATTCTAAATAAAACAAAGGTTTTTCACAAAAGTCGTGATATAATTCAAAAAGAGACATTTCTGAATATTTAATTACTTCAAAATTAGAGGGAGAGATTTCAGTCAATTTTTGTCCAATTGTATTTTCTCTGCTAATTGGAACTGTTCTTAAATTAAAAACTCCTTTAGGTGTAAGTAATGTTCCATTATAACATCCTATTCCTATCTCTCCTAGAGAGTCTTTATTTTTGTCGCCAATTTTATATCTATTTATATCATTATAAAAATCTAAAATTCTTGTTGAAATTCGATTACTTCTTACAAATGTATCCAAATTACTTTGAAATTGAGGTTTATTTTTGACAAAATTAAATTCACTTAATGCATTTTCAATTCTTTTATAATTAAATTTAGTTAAACTAATTCTATTTACAATATTTGAAGATGTTTTTTTTAATAAATTAAAGATTAATTGTTCTTTGCCTTTTGGAATGGAAGTGCTAACATATATCCTTTTTTCAAGCATCTCTTCTGCTTTTTTATGAATATTTACATAATTCATTCCATCAAAATCATAATCAAATGGATCTGAAGCATAATAAAGACACATTAAATGAGCAGCTGGTTTTGGAATTTTAGAAAAAATATTCAAAATAACCTCTGCAGGAATATAATCTCTAATCCCTTTTTTTGCGTTGAATCCACAATCAATGCATCCTATTGAACAACCTTCAGTTAATTGCATTGATCCTAAATTTGAAAAAATTAATTTTTTTTGTTTAGGTGTAAATTCTCTTAACTTTTCTTCTAAAGTATTAGATGATTTAATTTCATTCATAAAAAAATAATTTTAATATTCTTTTTAAATTTTTGTATTGTTATAATTATTGAGTAACAAATATTCTCTCAGTTATAACTTCTCTAGAATTTCTCGTGCAACTTTATCAATCTCCTGAAAACCGTCAACTCTTATAGAATCATAAATCTCTAAAATTGGTTCAGTTTCATTATGATAAATATTTAATCTTTTTTTAACAAATTCTTCTTTATCATCATCCCTGACATATAATTTATCTTTGCAGGAATCACAAACTCCTTCAATTTTTGGGGGATTTGTAATTTTATTAAACACAGCTCCACAATTTTTACATGAAATTCTCGACGTAATTCTCTTTATAGCTTGTTTATCAGTAATATTAATCTCAATAACTTTATTTATATTAATTAAATCTTTCAATTTTTTTGCCTGAGTAACATTTCTGGGGAATCCGTCTAAAATAAACCCTTTTTTACATTTTTTTAATTCTTTAATTAAAATTTTCAAAATTAATTCATCTGGAACTAATTTTCCCACATTAATATATGAATCAACTTCTTCTTTTAAATTCCCTTTAACATTTCTTAATAAATCCCCTGTAGAAATATGGCATAAATTTAATTTTTCAGAAATAATTTTTGCTTGCGTGCCTTTCCCGCTTCCCTGAGGACCAATAAATATTAAATTCATAATGTATTATCAAAAATTAAATTAATAAATATTATGTTTTGAATATTCCTGTATTTACAAAATATTCTCTTGGATGTGAACATAAAGAAAGTATTCTTTTATCCCCTTTAGCAATTCTTTTCCCTGAAATTGTCTCAATAATTTGATTATTATTTCCTCCTTCATATAATTTCCCGTTATGCGAACATAAAGCATTTATCCAACTATCTCTTGGTCCAATACTTTTTTGAGAATCCATTTTAGCAATTTCTAAATAATCAACAATATAATATAATTCCCCTTCATGGGAGCATAATTGATCAATGATATCATTACTAGAAAAAATTTCTTTTCCGGAAAAAGTTTCAACAATATTATATGATTCACTGCCATCAGATCCATTATCATATAATTGTCCATTATGTGAACAAAGTGAATTTATAAAATTATACCTAAATGAAGTAACTTTTCTGGTAAGTGTTTCATATATCTGTTCATAATCTCCTCCGTCATATAATTGTCCCTTATGTGAACATAAAGTTCTTACAACTTCCCTTCTTGAAGTTATTTCTTTTCCTGAAACTGTTTCAAATATTTTTTTGTAATCTCCTCCGTCATATAATTGTCCCTTATGTGAACATAAAGTCCTTACCCAGTTAGTTCTTGATGCAATAGGATAAATTAAATCATCATAATCAATTACAAATATTTCATTTTCGGAAGAAAATACCAAAACTTTTTCTAAATTTTTATTAGAAATTTGTGTATTTGTACCAAAATATTTATTTATCTCGCTAAACATTTCCATTCTTTTAGCCCTTGTTTTTTCCACAAGTTCCATAGTCTCTTCATGAGTTTTTTTTGGAATGCTTTTATTTAGCATTAACATAAATGAAACATTAATTAAAAATATATAAATATTTGGTTATTTTTCAAATTTCACTTTAATTTACTTTTGTTGTGATATTTGCAAGCTTTGCTTGCTAGGGTTCAAAAGTTAATTTTAGGGAAATTTTGTTTTTAAAATTTCACCTTAATTTCTTTTCTCTCTTCAGCTGTAACCTGAAAGAATTCTTTAACTTGTCTGTTAAACATTTTAGCAAATAATAAACCTGGCATTGTAGTGCACAAATTATTATAACTTAAAATTGAATCATTATAAAATTGTCTTGAATAAGCAACTTTATCTTCAGTTGAAGCTAACTCTTTTTGTAATTCTAAAAAATTAGTATTAGCCTTTAAATCAGGGTATCCTTCAGCAATTGCAAAAATGCTCTTTAATGCCTTTTCAAGGCCTTCATCAGCTTTAATTTTTTTCTCAACACTAGTTGCAGAAACCAAAGCTTTTCTAGCCTCAGTAACAGCTTTTATAGCTTCCTTTTCATGTTTAGCAAAACCCTTAACCGTTTCAATTAGATTAGGAATTAAATCAGTCCTTCTTTTTAATTGAACATCAATTTGGGATAATGAGTTATTAATTCTATTTGATAAAACTGAAAATCTATTATAATAGATAAAAATTATTGCAACTATTAAAACTCCAGCCCCAATCAAAATCCATGTTAACATATTAAAATATAATTTTATGTATTTATAAATTTATTTACTCACTACAAACTTTATTTCTTCCGGATTTCTTAGCATCATACAATTTTAAATCAACATTTTTCATAATTGTCTCAATAGTTTCATTTTCTTTTGCTTGATAAATCCCAATACTTGTTGTAATATAAATTGGCTTATCTTGCGAATCAATTTTTATTGGTTGTTCTTCAATATCTTTTCTTAATCTTTCTGCAACATAGATAGCATTTGTTTTTGCAGTATTTGGTAATATAATCAAAAATTCTTCTCCACCAATTCTGCAAAGAATATCTGTCCCCCTAAAATGATTTTTAGCAACTCCGGAAATTGTTTTAAGAACTGAATCCCCAGCATCATGTCCGTATGTATCATTAATTGATTTAAAATAATCTAAATCACACATAATTACTGATAATGGTTTTTTTTCCCTTACTGAACGCTTTAATTCTCGATTTAAATTTTCAAGACATCTTCTTCTGTTAAATAATCCGGTTAAAGAATCAACAGTTGCTAATTTTTCTAATTCACTTTTTTCATTTTTTAAGTTTTTAATTTCATCATTGATAACTTTCTGAATATAAGGAATTGTTCCTTGCATATACAGATTCTTTTTTTCTAAAAGTCCGGTCAATATTTTATTGGTAACATAAATCTTATCATTGCTATTTTTCAAAGTATCAAGCCATCTTTCACTAGTAATTGGACTAACAAAGTAATTACTACCAATAACATTTTTTACAATTTTATCTAAACATTTTTCATTATGCATAAAAAATGATAAAATTAAAGATTAATAAATGTTTCTAAATGTAATTACTACAAAAGGACAATAAGCATAAAATTTAAAAAGAATTTATTTAAATAAATATAATGAAAGAAAAAAAAGCAAGAGAAATTTTATTTAATGCAACAAAAAGACCAACATCAAAAGAAGCACTAAAAATTGCAGAAGGAGATGTTTTTAAAATTGCCAAAGAAATAGATTATTCGCTAAATTTAGAAACTTTAAATAAAATTTATGATATTCATAGTCTGTTAATGCCGATTGCTGAAAATATGATTACACGGCTTTTAAAACAAACTGAGCAAGAAGAACCAACTTATTACCCATTTGCAAGAGATGCAGAATTCTTTTATGATGCTTTATGGGGAATTGCACAAGCAGGTGAAAAAAATTTAGAACAAAGAATTCACTTATTAAAAACAAGCAATGGAATGAAATCAACTTATAAGGCAGATTCAGAATATTTTTCTTCTATTGGAATTAACAATAATGATTTATCCAAAAATACTGCAATATTTATTGATTCAGGTTTTGCAGGAAGTCTTTTTAACTATGTAGTTAAAGAAGCTAAAATAGATTTATCTGCACAAAATAGAATTAAAGGATTTTTAGTTTGTAAAGCAGGGGGATTATATACTGAAATGTCATTTATAAATAAAAATTCCAAAAAATTATTAAAACAGATTATAAATAGAATGAAGGATTCACCTTACTTGGAAATTCTTCCTAATAATTTACATCAAGCATTATGCCATTTTATGCAATTAACACCAAAAGCAACAGGAAGATATGTTCAAACTTATAAAAAAATAAATGGAGAATGGGATGTGATGCCTGAAAAGAACAGACTTTTTTCAAAATGTGATGTTACTTCAAAAAATAAAAAGTATCTTCATTCTAATGAATCTTGTTTATTACTTCCTAATGGTTGGAAACAAAGAAATTCAATAGAACAAAAATGTGGTTGGGTAAATGATGATGTTGTAGACCCTTTTGCATCATTACTTTTACAAAAAAGAACACTTGAATATTTCACTGACTCAAATGTTCATGACAGAATTTATGATTCAATCAAATAGTATCGATAAAATCAAAACTTTTTTGCAATACTCCAAGTCGTTTAAATAGTATTGATGTTTTACAGCAGTACAATTAATGTAAGGAGATAAAAAAATGGTTGTAAATTTAACACACGAAAATTTTGAAGAAGAAATAATTAATTCAAAGATGCCAGTAATTATTGACTTCTGGGCTTCTTGGTGTGGTCCATGTCAAATGATGAAACCTGTCTTTGAAGATTTATCCTTGGAATATAAAGGAAAATTAAAATTTGCAAAGTTAGATACTGAAGAGAATGAATTATTAACAATGAAATTTGGTATCATGGGGATTCCAACTTTAATAATCTTAAAAAATTCTAAAGAAGTAGGAAGAATTGTAGGTTTTAATACAAAAGAAAATTTAAGACAAAAAATTAATGAAATACTTGATTAATTACTTAAATTTAAAAATTTCAATTTATTTTATTATTTATAATGATAGACTTTGCATGTAAAAGATTTGATTTAAATGAAGTAATTAAATGTGGATTAAATCTCACAAAATCAGATTACAAAATTTTGCAATATTTAGTATTTGAGTCAAAAGATGTAATCTCCAGCGAAGAGATTTCTAACAAATTAAAAATTGATGTTTCAACAGCTCAAAGAAGTCTAAAGAAATTAAGGGATCAAGGTCTTGTGCATCGAAGTCAAATTAATTTATCGCCAGGGGGATATGTTTATGTTTATTCAGCAAAAAATAAAAATGAATTAAAAAAAATGATTTTAGAAATTGTTAATAACTGGTCAAAAAAAGTTGAAGATGAACTTAATAATTGGTCAAAGAAATAATTTTATTAAAATAAATGTGAGGGACAGCTCAGAGAATTTTAAAAAATTCTCTGGGACTTCAAAAGACAGTGCATTTGAAGTGATTCGAACCTGATAAAATATTAAGAATTTTGTTATGAATTAAATAATTTTAACAAATAGTTTTGAATTATATCGAGTATCACCCTGTTTTTGAAATGAGAATTTAACGAAGTCGTGAATAATTTGGACATGCGAATGTTGAAAATCAAATTTGGAGAAATGGCAAGCCGAGCATTTTTCCGTTTAATTCTTGTTCTATCCTCCCGACTACTTGGAGGGATTGAATTTTAGTGTAACGTTCTGTAGTGAAACGGAGGAAAAATTCAAAGTAAAAAAATCAGCGTATCGAATGCGAAGCACTTGGTTTAAAGAATAAATGGAAAAATCTTTACTAATGACTATTTTATAGTAGTAATAAAATAGAAACATTTATAAATAGCTCATTAATATCAACATTAACATGAGCATAAGAAAAAAAATTGTGGATGGACTTGAAGCATTACTTACAAGAGTTGTAGGAAAAGATAAATTAAAATCTACTAAAATGATAATGACTGCATATCAAGTACAACAGCAAGGAGCAGAAGGTCATGTTTGGGCAGATTATATGTTTCTTGCAGCATGTTATGGTGCAGCAGGTGGAGATGAAAAAGTAGTTCAATCTGCAGTAACTAAAATTCGAGAAGGATATCCAAATTATGATCCCTCAACAAGATTTAGATGGGACAATGTAATACCATCTGATATGAATGCAGAGGAAATTTTTGATGGAACATATCGTGCAAACGCGATGAGATGGAGAGCTCCTGCAATTGGATATATGAATAAATTTTGTGATGATCATAGAGATTTTTCTTTCGCAGAGAGTCTGGGTGGATATTTTGCTGGAGCAAAGAGTATGGTTATCAAGCAAGATAAAGAGTAAAGATTTTTCCCTTTCTATAATTAATCGATTTTTTTATTGAGTTTAACATATTATTTCTAATAATATGTTAATGTGAGGGAGCAACTCAAAATCTCGCATGAAACTTTTCTTTTTAATACGTGAATTCTTTCTTGAAAAAATAAGTTTCTACCACGAAATTTTTCGGGATTCGAGAAAGAAAATTTACTTGAATTTCGCGAACACTCTGTTATTCAAAAATGCTATTTCATAAATTCGATAGCATAAATGTGAGGGACAGCTCAGAGAATTTTAAAAAATTCTCTGGGACTTCAAAAGACAGTGCATTTGAAGTGATTCGAACCTGATAAAATATTAAGAATTTTGTTAAGAATTCTGTACCAGAATTAATATGGCATAAAGCCATATAAAAAATGTGAGGGACAGCTCAGAGAATTTTAAAAAATTCTCTGGGACTTCAAAAGACAGTGCATTTGAAGTGATTCAAACCTGATAAAATATTAAGAATTTTGTTAAAAATTCTGTTCCAAAATTAATGCTATCTTCGATAGCATAAATGTGAGGGACAGGATTCGGACCTGCGTAAGCACTAAGCTACAGGATCTCTTACCTAAAATTTCTTTTAAGTCTTAAGTCCTGCCTGTTTGACCACTCCAGCACCCCCACATAGTAGAATGCTTAATTCTATAAAAGATTTAAAATATTAGCATTTAAAAGATTAGTGTTTTTAAAAAAATCAAGAATTATTGAATCCATTAAGCAAAACATATAAAAACTTCACAAACTTATAAAAAATATGAGTAAAAGATTAAATTTTTGTTATGCACATAACATTAATTTAGTTATTACTTCAATTAAAATTATCTCAAATTAATTTAAGATTTCTTATTCTTGAATTAAACTTGAGAACTTACTTCTACAAAATTTAATTCGAATGGGAAATAACTGAAAATTTTTTTGAGTTATTAAAACATGGAAATAAAAGAAAAAATGGATGAAAAAGTACAACTGGAAAAAGAGTTAAGCAGTCTTATGGAAATGACACTTAGACTGGAAAATGAACTTTCTTTTCTAGTATTAAAAAAATAATCTAATAAAAAAGAAGAGATATAGTTAGATATAATTAATATTATATAAAATAAAAACCTTTAATTACTTAAAAAAAAGAACTTTAACCATGGAATTATCCAAAAAATTATCCGCGTTTGAAATTGAATCCGCAAATCCGGCCCAATTATTAGAACATTTATTTGAACATCATGGTTTATTTTTAAAAGATCAAAGAGTAACAAATAATTTGCAAATTAAAACATATGCCAAAGGTCATTCAATGATTTATTACTTGCTTAAATTAGGCAAAAAATTTCAAATCTCTTATTGCTCAGATAATCATTCTTCAGAAGAAGAATTTGGCTGTAAAGTTTATACACTTTCAGAAATAGATTTAAGTAAAACCCCACGATGTAACTTGCCCTTAGAAATGCTTGTGGATGTTGACGCATTTTTGGTTAATAAATTAAAAACAAATCCATTTTTAGAAATAGAAACAGAAAAGAAATATTTACATTGTTTAAGACATGGAATTACTTATGATCTCAAATCCGGTCATGGAATTAATGCTATAGACCCTTATATGATCACCCCCGAAATAAAAAATAATCCTGAAATAAAAGTGGGTTTATGTGATTACTGTAATGAAGAACTCTATTATCTTCAAAGAGCATGTACAGAAGCTTCAGAACTTGCTAATCATTAGTAAGATTTAGCAATATAAACAATATGCTTAGCTTCTTTCTTGCAAATAGAACATTTGCCTGTTGCTTTATTTTTTTCATCAAGCATAGTTCCTCTAACTTCCGCACCAGTTTCAGTTTCAATCATCTTTGCACAAGAAATCCCCTCTTTATCAACAGAACAAAAATTACATCTTGCAATAAATCCTTCTTCTGTTGCTTCTTTAATCTCCTGTAAATTTTTTGCATCCTTTATTCGACCTTCAAATATCCTATCCGCTTTTTTTATCAAATTTTTTGTAAATTCTTTAGCAACAGTTTTTATTTCTTTAATCACTTTATCTTCTGAAACAACAACTTTTTTATCTAAATCTCTTCTAAAAAGAGTAATATTTTTATTCTCTAAATCTTTTAATCCAATATCAATTCTAATTGGTATCCCTTTCATTTCCCAATGATTAAATTTTTCCCCAGGACGTTTATCCGATAAATCAATTCTAACAGATGCAAATTTTTCAATCTGTTTTTTTAAATCCTTAGCTTTTTTTATTATTCTTTTATCGTCGGTTATTGGCACAATCATAACTTGCACCGGAGCAATATCCCAAGGAAATTTTAATCCTTTATCATCTCCATGAACAATAATTACACTTGCAAAAATTCTGGAAATAGCCGGACCATAACAAGTTATATGTGCATATTTTTCACTTTCATCTTTATCCATGAATTTTACATTAAACGCTTTTGAAAATTCCGGAGAAATCATATGTGTTGAAGGTAATTGAATAACTTTTCCGTTGGGATTTAATGCATCCGCTGCAAAAGTCCTCGAAGCTCCTGGAAATTTATCCCAAACAGGTCTTTCAAAAAAGATAAATGGTATACCAAAAATATCATGCAAAACTTCTTTTGTAGTATTCATATCCTCTAAAACCTGTTTAAAAGCATCATCTTCTGTAGCATGCGCTGAATGTCTTTCAATCCAATGAAATTCCCTGCTTCGTAAAAAAGGTCTTGTAGCTTTTGTTTCATATCTAAAAACCTGTGCTCTTTGATAAGTCTTAAATGGCAAATCTTTGTAACTTCTAATCCATAACCCAAACATTTCATAAAAAGCAGTTTCAGAAGTTGGTCTTAATGCTAATCTCTCTTCGAATTTTTTTTCTCCTCCATGAGTCACCCAAAATACTTCAGGAGTAAAACCCCCGATATGAGAACTTTCTTTTTTTAAATTTTCTTCAGGTATTAAAGTCGGAAAAAAATATGGTTCATGACCTTTATTTTGTAAATTTTTTTCCATATGTTCATACATTTTTTCCATTGAAAGAACAGACCAGGGTTGAAATACCAAAAAACCTTTAACATTATATCTTAAATCTGCAAGTTCTGTTTTTTGGACTATCTGCGTAAACCACTCGCTAAAGTTTTCTTCTCTTTTAGCTGTTATTCCTTCTTGATTTTTTTCCATATTGAATAATACAAAATTATCTTTAAAAATATAATTAATTTAAATTAAAGTTTTGTTTATTGAGTTTTGTCCGATTTTATTTACTGATTCAATTATATAATTTGATTCAAGAGCAAAACCCAAACTTTCACCAGTGTTGATTTTAAAATTATTTATCCCGATAACTTCCCCATTTTTATTAATTAAAGGACCCCCTGAATTACCCGGATTTAATGCTGCATCAGTTTGAATATATGAATTTAATTCAGAAATTCCTTCACGATGAACTGCTGAAACAATCCCCTCTGAAACAGAAAATTGTAATCCCAAAGGATTCCCAATAGCAATAACTTTTTCGCCAATCTGAACATTATCAGAATTTGCAAAATTTAAAACATTATAATCTCCTTCGATTTTCAATATCGCGATATCAAATAATGCATCATAACCAACGAATTGTGCATCTATAACTTTTTGATCATAAGTAATTGCATTTATTCTTGAACCACCGGATAATATGTGAGCATTAGTGACGATAAAACCATCTTTTGTAATGATAAAACCTGTTCCTTGCCCAACATCTGTTCGAATTGTAACAACCGATTTAACCGCGTCTTCGATGATTCCGGAAAAATCCGCACTTGCAGAAGCTTTTAATAAACTGAACTCTTCATCCATTGAACCGAGTTGAATGCCTAATGTTCCTAATTCCTCTTTTGTTTTCATTGCATTTTCTGTTAAATCATTAAGTTTCACTTGAGTATCTGTTTGTAGCCCTGTAATTTGATCACTAAGTTTATTATAATTTAATTCCATTCTTGCAAAAAGAACATATGTCAAAATACTACTAACTAAAATGAACATAATTAATGCAGAACTTATACCACCAATAATCACCTTGTGATGCCTTTTTAGAGTCATTAATTAAATTATATCAAAGAATATTAAAAACCTTTCTTAATTTTTAAGAAAATAAAATTAAAAACGGGCTCGGAGGGAATCGAACCCCCATCAACTGGGCCGAAACCAGTTATTCTATCCATTAAACTACAAGCCCTTGTTTAATTTTAATGTTAGTTAATTTATAAATTTATCAATATAAATTTTTTACAGAATTAAATTAGTATAAAACTATATTTTTATTTATAATAAATTATATAAAAGAGAAGTCTATTTTATATTTATAATGAGAAAAAAAATCCTCAGTGCTCTTTTAAGCCCTTTATTCTTTTTTCCCTCAATCTCTTTTGCTGATGATTGCCTTGAATTAAAACAAGTTGAAAGAAAAAATGATTTTATCCCTGAAGGTTATCAAAATTATTGGAACTCAAAAAAAATGTGTGGTTATTATATTCATCCAATAAATGGAAAAAAATTTTATGTAGAAATGTTTGATATAGACGAAGATGGAGAAACGGATGTTTCAGAAAGACGTAATATAAATGGTAACATAGTTGATTTATTCCCGGATACATATATTTTCCCAAAATCTGGCACCTTATTAGATATTTTTGCAAAACAACCAAATGGATTAAATGGAGACGAATTTAGAATTTGGATACCAAAAGAAAAATTTCCATACTATAAAAAAATTATTAAAAAATAAATCTTAGAAATATTTATATAGTTGACAGCCTTAGTTAATTTCAGATGGGTTTAACAAGAAGAGAGTTAATAAGCGGATTAGGTGCGTTTGGTTTAATATATACTTTATCTGGATGTGCAAATATTTCTAAAGAAGAATTAAAATCTATTCAAAATTTGATGCAAAAAGAATTTAATGCAAATAAAATTTATAATGAATTGCCAAAGCATATTCATATAGCCGAAACAATTGCTGACACTAATGAATATGGAGAAAGAAAAACAAAAGGGTGCGGAGTAATTGTGGATCAACATTATATCACAATGCAACATATTGTAAATGCAGGGTCCAAATTGCAAAGACAAACTCCTTGGGGATTAATGGAAGAACCATTAACAGTAAAAAGTCAAAAAACATATATTCAAGGAAAAGAATTAGAAGAGATTTTTATTGGAAGTAATAAAGATGATGTAGCAGTATATAAACTTCCAAAAGATTTAAACCTCCCGGATTTTCCTGCTAAACCTTCATCAACGATTAATTTAGGTGATAAAATTTATATTATTGGAAATCCCGGATTAAGTGGAAGTAATGTAAGAGAAGATTATATATCGGATATAGATGGTACTGCCGGAGAAAACATGAAAGAACTTGCAGAAAATACTACAGATTGTTTTGGAATTGGAAAAATAGTTATCCCTGGAGATAGTGGTACTCCAATAGTAAATTCAAAATTTGAATTATTAGGATTATGTAAATATCAATTCGCAGGCGGATTAGGTTATGTACAAAAAATTGATTGCTATTTAAAACATATTAATTCAAAAAAATGATTTTTGATTTTAAATTAATTTAAGAATAAATTATTAAAAAATATTGAAATTTATAATTTCTTTTTAGCTATTAAAACGCCTTCAACATCCCAATATTCAAGGTTAGCATTTTCTTCTAATTGACCCTTTAATTCTTCAGGAAGGTCTAAATCAATTGTCTCAAAACTTTCAAGATCCATAACACTTATTTTATTCTCTGTAACTGAAAGAACTTGACCTTTCTTTTTTTCAACATAAGGCACTTCAAATCTTTCATGTCCGGGAACAACAAAAACCTTTTTGTTTCCGTTTAAAATTCCTACTGCTTCAATTCTGCATTTAGCATGACCATGTTTACCGGTTTTACTAATATCAACCTTTTTAACAAGGTAAGATTGACCATCAAGTATAACACTAGTACCAACTTTTGCCTCAGTAGCACTAATAATCTTTAATACCATAAAAGAATATACAAAAAAAGCATTTATAAATATTCCTTTTGATGCCTGAATCTTGTTTGGGTTCAAAAGGAATGCTAGAGAAATTTTATTTTTCCAAGAAGTTTCTCTTTGTATTCCTTTTGATGCTTAGATTTTTAATTTTATCGCGTTTCAAAAGTAATGCTAGAGAAATTTTTTATAAAATTCTCTTTGTATTCCTTTTGATGCTTAGATTTTTAATTTTATCGCGTTTCAAAAGTAATGCTAGAGAAATTTTTTATAAAATTCTCTTTGTATTCCTTTTGATGCTTAGATTTTTAATTTTATCGCGTTTCAAAAGTAATGCTAGAGAAATTTTATTTTTCCAAGAAGTTTCTCTTTGTATTCCTTTTGATGCTCAGACTTTCCATTTTGTTGCGTTTCAAAAGTAATGCTAGAGAAATTTTTTATAAAATTCTCTTTGTATTCCTTTTGATGCCTGAATCTTGTTTGGGTTCAAAAGTAATGCTAGAGAATATGTCTTACCTAAAATAACAAATATCTCCTGTCAGATTCAAAATCTAAAATATTATTTCAAATTAAATTTCTTTTTTTTAAATAAATTATTGCTTCTTTTTTAAAATTTTTTTTGCCAAACATTCTTGAAAATAATGTTTTACTGGATTTTAACTGACTATTAATTAATTTTTTTTGGTCTGCAAAAAAAGTATTATTTTCTAATAATTTTTTGGCATAAAATTCAACATAATCTAAATCTGTTTTTAAGGAAGAAGTTTGTATTGGATTTACCATTTTTTATCCTCCATAATTACTTTTTTACATTCTTCAAATTTTTCTTTGTTTAATATCTCAGAAAAAAATACTCTTAAATGTCTTGCATCTTCAAAATCCTTTTTACTTGCCAAGATAATTTCTTTATATAAAATTTCAAATTCAATTGGAGGAATTTTAAATTCAAAATCACTTATTTTTATTTTCTGAGGATGATTAAATTCATAAGATTTAGCTTTCTTTGTTAAATCAATAAAAATTACTTCCATGTTTGGAAATAATTCGCCAATTCTAGCAAACCTTATACTTTGCATTTCTTTGACATAAGGATAAACTGCATCTATTGTTTCTCCTTGATAACACCAAAAATTATTTTTTTCTAAATCTAAAAATAATTTTTCAAAAACATCTTTTTTTGGAAATTTAATTAAAAGATCAACATCTTCTGTTCCACGAGTTCTTCCAGTAGAAATACTTACAAATCCGCTGACAATGAGATAATCACAATATTTCTTTAAAATTTCCAAAAAATCTTTTACAAATAAATCAAGGTCATTTAAATCTCGATTAATAATAATTGTGTCCTCTTTAACAAAATATCCTTTCATTAAATGAATATGCATTAAGATTATAAATAGTTATTTATGTCATTTTTATCAAGATTTGATTAAGTTAAAAATAGGAATTTAGTATTTGACATGGAAAAGATATTTATAAAATAAATAAATTAAAATTTATTCAAGAACTTTTTTTGTTAAAGGTGAATCATATCCGTGATAAATTATTCCTAACTCTTTTCTTTTAGCCATGGTTCTGTTTCTTACCTCTTCAGAATCATGAATTTCTTTATAGCAATAAACACATTTCCTTTCAGATTGCATTACATGTTGAGGGTAATATAAAGTACAAGTTTCACATAAATATTTTTTAAATCCCATTTTACAAATCAAATACGCCGTCTTTTGTTAATGCTGCAAATCTTATTCCTATTGGTAGATTAATTAATGCAGAAATTAATGCCATGTGTTCTTTTCCATTTCCTGATGCAATTGAACATGTTACTTCCATTCCGTCGAATTTTCCGTGTAATTTTTTTGAAAATTCTTCTTTAAGTTCTTTTAATTTGCCATTCAAATCAACTCTAATAAATTCAAATTTTTTTGCATGTGTAAAATCTTTGGCGTTAGTATCCCCCACTAAAATAATTTTGTCCCATTCTGCATGACTCATTAATCCTGAAACCTGAGCCCAAGTTCCTTCGCCTGATGATAGTAATGCAATTAATTCCATAGAGTGAAATAACAGAATTGCTTTATAAGATTTATTGTGATAAATTTATAAGCAAATCCGTTTTTTTAAAAGAATGAATGATAAAAGATTAGAAAAAATTTTATCTGAGTTAGAAAAAATTGAAAATATTAAAATTAAAAAGCGAGAACATATTATTGAAATACAGGAAAATAAACAACCCCTAGTTATCGTATATCCGATACTTGAATGTTTTACATGGAAATCTAATAAACTTACTAAAAATGGTAATTATCTATTAAAAGGATTAAATGATTTACACTATCAAAAAATCTCTGATTAACTATCTTAAAATTTCTTCATCCAGCAAATCTAAATCATATTTTAAACATTTTTTTCCGCATGAACCCCATCTTTGAGATTCTTCCTGAATTGTTAAAATATCATATGCTGTTTTTTTAGTTAAGGCAATATCAAAATTTGATTTAATATTTCTTTTTTCACGATAATTTGAAGAATCAATCGCATAAATAATTTGACCGTATGTTTCGTACTTATAAACTCCTGTATCTATTCCATATTCCTGAATTAATTGATTAATTCTTGAATTTGATATTTCTGACATAATATTAAAAAGATTCAAAGATTATAATTATTTCTGTTTAACATTCATTTGCATTGATGTCTGATCTTCGTAACATCCAAACGGCCAAACAATTTCTCCGGTACTACCAAGATTAATGTTTGGTCCTAAACAAATTTTTACAACATATGTTCCAAATTGGGAAATTGTGAGATTTCCATAAAATTTAGTATAATCTACAACTCCATTTGTTACTGGATGAGAAATTTCAGAGTTTATATTTATTAATCTTGTAATTCCAAGAGTTCGAACAAATGCTCTATCCTGAGGATTAAATCTTACTGGATTATTTGAGCTATCAACAGCATAAAAAGTTATATTTGTTGTTGGATTATCAGTATAAATATTTTGTGAACCGACTTCTATTATTAATTTATCCAAATCCTGCCGATATTCTCTTATTTGAGGGGTTGAAGGTTGAGTAGGGATAGGAGTTATAGGAGGAGAAGAAATAATTTCCCCAGTATTAACTATTACTTCAACAGGTTTGGAATCTTTTATGAAATATTGAAATGAAAAAATAATTATGAATATTCCGAATAAAATTAATAACCACTTAAAATTTAATTTCATATTTATTTTTAATTCTCTTTTTTAATAAAAGAATTAATTTATTAAAAACCTTTCTTAAATCTTAAAATTAAATAATATTATCTTTTTTTGCAAAAAATTTTCCATCAGTTTTTAATCCAGTGTAAAGTTTATTAAAAGTTGTATCAACAAATATGAAATCTGCCATTTCATAAATAAATTTAGTACCTAAACCAAAACCAATTTGCTTTTCACTAGAATATGTTTTATCTGGATGAAAAACTCTTGATTCCCAGCATTGTTTTACATCGTCTCTTGTAAAATAAGCCCCTCCATCAAAATAACTTATACCCAATAATTTTGAAGACAACATTAATTCAACTTCTAGAGGTTCATTGTTAAAACTGTAGAAATTTCCATTCTTTAGAGGTTCTAATAAAAAATTGAAAACTGCTGTATTTACTAGAATATCCTGTTGATTATAAAAATGTTTAATTTTTTCAATAAATAATTGTTTGGCAATTTTTCTTATGCAACCAATATCCGGAGTTTTAGAATAAGTAAAATTCTCTAAAGAAACATTTTTAGAATTAAATGTTTTAAAAAAATTATCAATTGAAATTAAATTATTCATAATTTTAAAAAATTATAATTAGCTTTTATATTTAATGTAAATGTTAAATTACTTCATAACAAGATTTATAAAGCTAAAATCTCTCAAGAATTTAACCGATTGAACCAAATCGTTTAATGAAGAAATATTCTTTTATTCATTAAACGCATGAATTGGGAGGTTACAAAGAAGATGGCTTTACAAGAAGACATAACAAATGCATTAAAAGAACTTAGAAAAGAAAATGTTAGAAAGTTCGATCAATCAGTAGATTTAATTATTAATTTGCAAAAATTTGATATTAAAAGAAGTGCGGTTAATTTATTTGCTTTTGTTCCAAATAAAATTAAAGAGAAAAAAATTGCAGCGTTCTTAGAAGGTCAAAGTGATTTAATTGATACAATTACTAAAGAAGATTTCAAGAAATATAATGATAAAAAAGTATTAAAAAAATTAGTTGAAAAATATGATTTCTTTATTGCTCAAGCAAGCGTTATGCCTAAAGTTGCTACTACTTTTGGTAGAGTTTTAGGTCCAACTGGTAAAATGCCTTCCCCACAATTAGGGATTATTCTTAATGCTGATGAAAAAACAATCAATGAATTAAAGGAAAAAATTAATTCAAGTATTAAAATTAGAGCTAAAGAATCAAGCATTAAACTTGCAATTGGCAAACAAAGTATGAAGGATGAAGCGATTATTGAAAATGTTATGTCAATCTTTAATGGGGTATTGAAAGAACTTCCAAGAAATATGGAAAATATCAAAAATGTTGAATTAAAATTCACTATGACTAAACCAATTAAAATTAAGGTAAGATAAAATGAAAGTTAAAAGAGAAACACCAATTCCTGAAAATAAGATTAAAGCAGTAAAAGAATTAACTGATTTGATGAAGGTTAAAAAAACAATTCTTCTTGTTTCTATTAAAGATATTCCGGGTTCGCAATTTCAGGAAATTTCAAAAAAGATGAGAAAAAAAGCAATTGTTAAAGTCCCTAAAAAAAATTTAATATATAGAGCGATTGATGAATCTAAGAATGAATCATTAAAAGAATTTAAAAATCAAATTAAAGAAGATTTTTGTTTATTATTCTCTGATGAAGATAGTTATGATTTAGCCGCAGATTTGTTAAGTAAAACTAGCCCCTCTAAAGCTAAAGCCGGACAAATTGCATTAACAGATATTGAAATTCCGGCAGGACCTACAGATTTAGTTCCTGGTCCGGCAATTAGTGAATTAGGTGCAGTTGGAATTCAAATCCAGATTAAAGATGGTAAAATCGAGATTAAAGCTCCAAAAGTTATAGCTAAAGCAGGAGAACCAATTAGTGAAAAAGCTACAGGAATTATGACTAAATTAGATATTAAACCATTCAAAATTGGTTTTATTCCGGTATGTGCTTATGATTTAAAAAGTAATAAATTATATTTAGAGATAAAAATTGATCAAGAGGGAACATTAAAAGAGTTAGTAAATGATTATCAAAAAGCTTTAAGCTTTGCTGTAAATGTTGGATATTACAGTGATCAAACAATTAAATTAATGGTTCAAAAAGCTACAAGGCAAGAAAGAAGATTAATCAGAGTTATTTCTGGTGAACCTGAAGAAGTTGTACAAGTAGCTGAAGGACCTAAAGAAGAAAAGAAGGAAGAGCCAAAAGTTGATGCTTCAGCTGGACTTGCTTCATTATTCGGTTAAATCACAAATCATACTCAATCAATAAATGATAGAGAGGAATTAAAATAAAATGGAAAACATATACGCTGCACTTTTGTTGCACAAACTAGGAAAAGAAATTAACGAAGAAAGTTTGAAAAAAGTTGTAGTAGCTGCTGGTGCAAAGACTGATGATTCAAAAATTAAGTCTCTTGTTGCGAGTTTGAAAGGTGTTGACATTGGTCAAGAACTTGAAAACGCTAGTATTGTTTCTGCAGCTCCGGCTGGTGTAAGTGCACCTACTGAAGTTAAAAAAGCTGAAGAACACAAAGAAGAAAAGAAAGTAGCTGCGGCTGAAGGCTTGTCTGCATTATTCGGTTAAAAATATTTTTTTTTATTTTTTTATATCGGCAGACAAGTTTAAACTTTCAATAGTTTGAACTTTTAAGAAGAGACTTAGTGAGAGGTGAAAGTAAAAACCTCAGAATATATTTCTGAATAAAAAAATGTATGAAGCAAAAAATTGGACAAAAGATGATCAACAATTAATTTTGTTTGTGTCAAATGTTTATATTTATTCGTTTCAAAAAACATTAAAGCAACTAAGTGATAAAAGAGAATCTATATTAAATAAATTATATTCTTGTGATTTTAATCCTGAACTTCCAAAACAATTAAGTAATATTGAAGGAGAAATAAGAGATTATTCAAATGATTTAATAATGACTATAGAAGATTTTGATGAAATCTCTTGCTCATATAGAGAAACCACTCATTAAAAAACAATTTAAACATAAATAAAATTAATAAAAAATGATTAGCCCAAGAGATCAATATATTTTAGGAATGTCAAAATTTCTCGATGATAAAGAATTGTGGGAAAAGCATTATGATTATTTAGTAGATAAAGAATTGGAGTTAAGGAAGAATATTTATGGAGAAACAGCTGAATTAATTTTTTCTCAAAAATTAATTCCGGCAACTTATGAACAAATAAGAAATGATTTTTTAACAGTCACTGATAAAAATATTAAAAGAAACTTAAAAACACTTCTTGGAATTTTGAATGTTAAATCCAAGGGTATGAACTTATAAAACTAACAATCTTTTTTATCACCCTAATCTTTATAACTGATTATAAATTTTTTATTAAATATTTAGAGGTGCAAAAAATATGAATTGGTCATTATATAAAGAAGGTGAATTTTTGAAGCCGTTAACTTTTTCAAACGGAAAGAATCAGGAAGATGTTGTTAATGAAGTTCTTGAAGCTGTGAAAAGAGGAAAGAATATTATTTTTATTCATGGGGTTTGTGGAACCGGTAAATCTGGTATAGCTTTAAATATTGCAAGAAGTCTAGGCAAGACTTCTATTATTGTTCCGGGAAAAAATTTGCAAGAGCAATATAAAGAGGATTATACTGAAAAAAAATATCTTCTTAAAGAAGATAAACAAAAAGAAAAATTAAAGATTAGCATAATCACCGGAAGAAATAATCATAAATGCCAGTTTTTAGAGGATAATAAAAATGCTATCCCTGTTATAAAAAAAGAGATTAATTCTAAACTTCATGATATTTTTGCAGGGAAAAATGATGAACTTAAAAAAATTATCGGAGAGGATATGTCGGCGGATAATTATAATCTTCCATGCAAAATTGAAATTAAAGAAAAAAATTGGAACAAGATTAAGGAATATTTAAAGAAAAATAAAAATATTGATTATACTGATTTTAACGAGATAAAAGATGTTACGAGGGCATCTGTTGCAGGAGTATGTCCCTATTGGAGTCCTGTTTTGCCTGAGATGTATGAACTTAAAAGTTTTAGTGATTTAAAAAAAAGAAAATATATGGGTCTGCATAATACAAACTTTATTTTTCATAAAGGCAAAGATGGATGCAAATTTTATGAACAGTTTAATTCATATTTTAATTCTGATGTTATTGTTTTTAATTCGTTAAAGTATAAGCTTGAATCTGCTTTGAATAGAAAACCTTTAACTGAAGTAGAAATTATCGATGAATGTGATGAATTTTTAGATAGTTTTGCTAATCAAAGAATTTTGAATTTGGATTGGCTACAAAATTCTTTAGTTCATTTAATTACTTCTAATGAAAAAACTGAAGAAGTTATTAAAGAGATGCTGGAGATTACAAAACAGTTAAAAAGAGATGACAAAATTAATGATGCTCTTAGATCAGGGGAGATAATTCAGATTAAATCTACGGGAATTTATGATTTACTTAAGATTTTATTAAATAACAATCAATTTTTTGAGGAGTTTGACGAGGAAAATTATTTATTTGATGCTATTGAAACAGCTAAAATGTTTGATGGTTTTTTTGATGAAACATATATCACTGTTAGTCGAAGAGAGGAAAATTTGATGTTTAGCATTGTTACTACAAATTTGGCTAAAAAATTTAAGGAGATGGTTGAGAAAAATAAAATTATAGTTTTAATGTCCGGGACATTGCATTCTAAAGAAGTTTTAAAAAATATTTTCGGGCTTAGTGACTATGAATTAATTGAAGCTGAGACTAGCCAGCAAGGGCAAATTACTACTAAAAGAACCGGATTAGAAATGGATTGCAAATATTCAAATTTTTCAAACGGAGCTTTTACAAGAAAAGATTATCTTAAAGCATTTGATAAATGTGTTGAGGTTGCTAAAAAACCTGCTTTAATTCATATTAATGCATATACAGATTTACCGACGAAGGAGGAAATTGCAGATTATAATTTGCATAATTTAATTTCCAGAGAAGAATTAAGAGAGTCTCAAAAAGAAGATAAAACTGGCATAAAGGTTAGAGAGTTTAAAAATAAAGAAATTGATGTATTTTTTTCTACAAGATGTGCAAGAGGTATTGATTTTCCGGGGGAAGAATGCAACAGCATTGTTTTTACAAAATATCCGAATCCAAATGTTCAGGATGCATTTTGGAAGATTTTGATGAAAACTCAACCTTCACATTATTGGGATTTTTATAAAGATAAAGCGTTGAGGGAATTATGGCAAAAAATTTATCGTGGTTTAAGGTTTACCGAAGATCATGTTTATGTTTTGAGTCCTGATTCAAGAGTTCTTGAGCAGTTTGAGAAGAAGTAAATTAATAATTCAAATAGAATTATTATAAAAGATACTTTTTTAATTGAATTTTTAGTCATTTATCTATGAATTATGACATAATTTTTATTTTGGGAGAGAAGTATTTTGACCACCCTCTTTGTGGTGTTGCAATTTTGAAAAGATTACTTGAAAAAAATGGATATAAAGTCGGAGTTATTGAAACTCCAAAAAAATCATCAGAGATTACAAAACTTGGTAAACCTAATTTGTTTTTTGGGATAGGTTCCGGGGCAATTGATTCAATGCTTAGAAATTATACTGCTTTGAAAAAAGAAAGAACCTGGGAGAAAGACAAATATAAAAAAGAACTTCCTGATCGTGCTGTTACAGTTTATTCTAATTGGGTTAAAGAAAACTACAAAGGAACAAAATTAATTATTGGTGGAGTTGAAGCATCTCTTCGTCGTTTTACTCATTATGATTATTGGGATAATAAATTGAGAAAATCAATTTTAATGGATACTCGTGCTGATATTTTAGTTTATGGTTATGGAGAGAAACAAATTTTAGAAATTGCTTTAAGAATTAAAGAAGAAAAAAGTTTAGAAGGAATTCCCGGAACTTGCATTCGGGTTAAAGAACTTCCAAATGATTTTATTGTTTTGCCGAGTTATGATGAAGTAGTTAAATCTAAAGAAAAATTTTGTGATATGCAAAATATTATTAGCTCAAACAAAAATTTAGCACAAAAAACTGATAATTTTTATATCTTGCAATATAAATTCCCGAAATATCTATCAAGTGATTTAGATGAATATTATGAACTTCCTTTCAAGAGAGATGTTCCTGAAAATATGAAAGGGTTTGAATTTAGTGTTGTGACTCATCGTGGTTGTATTGGTAATTGCAATTTTTGTTCTTTGAAGTTGATGTCTGACGAAAAGATTGTTTCAAGAAGTGAAGAGTCAATTATTCGGGAAATTAAATATATTACAACTTTGCCTCACTTTAAAGGAAATATTGATGATTTAGGAGGACCTTCTGCTAATATGTATGGAATGGATTGTGCAAAATGCACCAATAATTGCATTGATTGCAATAAACTTAATCGTTCACATTCTAGATTAATTAATTTAATGAAAGAATTGCGTAAAATAAAAAATGTGAAGAAGATTTTTGTGAGAAGTGGCGTAAGGTATGATTTAGCTACTGATGAATATCTTAACGAATTAAAAAATCATATTTCCGGAAACTTGAAAATTGCTCCTGAACACGTCGGAAAAGAAACTTTAAAAGCTATGAATAAGGACAAGGGTAACCTTGATGAGTTTATTTTACGGTATAAGAAACTTGATTGCGGGGGACTTTCGTTTTATTTTATGGTAGCTCATCCCGGAACAACTCAAAAGGAAGCTGAAGCTCTTGCTAAAAAAATTAAGGAATTAAAAAATAGCGAGTCTATTCAGATTTTTACCCCAACTCCAATGACTTATTCTACTTGCATGTATTATACTGAATTAGATCCAAAAACAAAGAAGAAAATTTATGTAGCGAAAAGTTTTGCCGAAAAAAAAGACCAAAGACGGGCAATAAAGTTTGATAAAATAAAAGATTTTGAATAATTAAATATAATGTTATTTGAAAAGATTTAAATACAAAATATCTTTTAAGTTTATATGAGGGGTAATAAATTAATTATTTTTATAAGTTTAATGTTAGTAACTGGGATTATTATTGGTTTAGCTGTTCCTAATCCTGGGCATAATTCTGATATTGTTGAATTTTCTTTAGGGGGGTCAAGAATGACTCTTCAACAAGCAATTAATGGTGAAAAATTTTTAGATTCTTTACCTGGAACTGTTGCAGAAATTGTTCCACAAAATAATGGTCATACTGCAAAAGATATCTGGGTTTCTATTAATGGTGTTGAAAGAACTTTGGAAGATTCATTAAAAATGAATAAAGGTCTTTGCGGGAGTTCTGCAGTTGCCTATTCCGGAAAAAAAGATCCGGGACATTTAGCTTCTGAAATTAAAATTACTCTTGAGGATAATGAGATGACTTTACAAAATGCTATTAATGTTGGAAAATTTTGTGCAGTATGGACTCCTACTGCATGGGGTGGTTGTTCAGCTTCTTGTGATGGTGGAACTCAGACTCGTACAGTTAGTTGTACAAGGGGAGATGGTACTCCATTAAATGAAATTTATTGTAAAGATCCTAAACCTGCTTTAAGTCAAAGTTGTAATACTGGGGCTTGTGCACCTCCACCTTCAAATGATGTATGTGGGCAACCTGTTGTAGCTGGAAGATATAATTGTAGATGGTCTGGAATTCCAGGAAATCCTTCAAGTTCTGTTTATGCCTGTGAACATTCTTCTGGAACTTGTAACCATGGATTATATTGCCCAGGACAAACAACTACTTGGTGCAGTGGAAGAAATACATATTCAATTACTTGTTCATGTTCTTTTAATTGGTAATTTTTAAAAAATAAATTTTTATGGAAATTGATATTAATGATGAAAAGTTTTGGAATAAATGGCTTAATGAAAGTTTAGAATTTACTTTCTGAAAACTGCAAATGGTTGGCAGAAAAGTTACATAAAATTTAAAAAAGTGTAAATTATTTATTTTTAACATGATAAAAGGAAAATATGATTTTAATGTAGAATTTGTTAATGGAACAAGAAGAACACAAGGTAGAGGAAATTTTACTTTGATTTATTCTAATCCTTTAGAAGATGAAAGAAAAAAAATTCAGGAAAGAATTAATGGATTATTTGAAGATTCTTTTGAAAATTATTTGAAAGAAGAAGAAGGTTTGAAATATAATTTGGGTGATTCTAAAGCATGTATACCTTATGCATTATTTATAAGAAAAGATTTAGGGCATTTATCATTATCTACACAACCAGCAAGACCTTTAGAATTAAAGGCACAAATTAGTGGATGTTTAGATGAAATTATTAATCTTGAAAGATTAGATAATTATTTAGAAAATGGTTATGATTCTAAGAATGAGTATGTTTTAATTTAATAATAATTATAAATGTATTAATTTTGTTGTTTATTATGATTCATGGGAAATACCAAAATGTTGATATTTTTCATTTAGGTCATTTTGATCAATTTAGTCAAGGGAATTTTGATTTTAAGTTTAAAAGATATCAAGGCTCTAACTTAAATGATATTAAGAGAAGAATTGATTCCTTATTTCTAGTTTCTGAGAATAATTATTTTCTTGCTTATGAAGGTTTAAATTTATTTTCTTTTTCAAAAGATAATGTTAGATTTATTAGAAAATTATCCGAGGAGATTACTCCACGAATTGATTTGATTAAGAAAAATTCTTTGTTTTATATTAGTTTAGGTATTGATATTTATTGTAGTTCAAGGGATGTATTACTAGATGAAATTTTGGATGTTCATGCTTTGCATGATTTTTTAGAAACAGGAAAAGTTAAGTAAAAAAATAAAAAGAATAAGTTGGTTTGCACAAGTTTATTGAGTTTGGATTTTTACACCAAGTTCTTCTAATCTTTTTAGATGTGCTTGCATTATTATTTCGACATTTTGCATCATTTTAAACATTTCATTTCGTTCATTAACTAATGTGTTTAATGCACCTTTGTGAAAACCAATTTCCTCTTCTCTTGACATTTGAGGCATTTTTTCATTTGTTTGTTTTCTTTGTGGTGTTGATGCTTTTGAAGAATTCAATGCTCTTTCTAAGCTATCATTATTGTTTATTTCCATGTAAATGTGGATGATGGAATGTTATTAAATGTTTTGGGTTGGAATGATTTAGGGAATACAATGGGTTGGAAGGAGTAAATTTTTAAACTGTTTACATTTATCTTAGTAATGAATCTTGAAAAAACTGAATGGGATTTTACTTCTTTGATCAAAGGAAAAAATTTTGAAGAGAAAAGAAAAGATTGGCAAAAAGCAACAAAAAATTTTATTTCTAAATGGAAAGACAGAAATGATTATTTAGAGGATGTTTTAGTTTTAAAGGAAGCTTTAGATGATTATGAATTATGGAAAAGAGATTATGGTGCTGAGTATGATGAAATATTTTTTTATTGGTTAAAAACACGAATTGATGAAAATAATTCAGAGATTAAAGCGAAGTTTAACAGTATTGAAGAGTTTACAAAAAAAATAGAAAATGATATTGCTTTTTTTCTTTTGAATATCGCTAAAATTTCTAAAAAAAATCAGAAGATTTTTTTGGATAGCAATATATTAACTCAGTATAAGCATTTTTTAGAAAAATTATTTGCTGAATCAAAATATTTACTGAGCGAGAAAGAGGAAAAAATTTTGAATTTAAAGTCTGCTAGTTCATATTCTTCCTGGGTTAAAATGACTTCCGGATTTTTATCTAAAGAGGAGAGAAAAGTAATTGATGAAGAGGGTAAGAAAGTTTTGAAAAGTTATTCTGAATTATCAAGTTTAATCAATAGTAAAAATAAAAATGTTAGGGATGAAGCAAGTAAAGCGTTAAATGATATTTTAGATAAATATGTTGATGTTGCTGAAGCAGAGCTAAATGCTATTTTAGCAGACAAAAAAATTAATGATGAATTAAGGGAAATGAAAAGACCAGATTTTGCAAGGCATTTGTCTGATGATATTGATTCAGATATTGTTGATGTTTTGATTAAATCTGTTTCTTCAAAATTTTATCTTTCCAGAAGATATTATGAATTAAAAGCTAAATTGTTAGGTCAAAAAAAGTTAGAATATCATGAAAGAAATGTTGAGTATGGAAAAGTGATTAAGAAATTTAGTTATGATGATTCTTGTTTGTTGATTGAAAAAGTTTTTGACAAATTAGACAAGAAATTTGTTAAGATCTTTAAAAATTTTATCAATAATGGTTTAATTGATGTTTATCCTCGTAAAAATAAACGTTCCGGAGCTTTTTGTGTTTATTTTCTTAAAAAACAACCAACTTATATTTTATTAAATCATACTGATAAATTAAATGATGTTTTGACTTTTGCTCATGAATTAGGGCATGGAATTAATAATGAGTTAATGAAGGAAAAGCAAAATTCTTTGAATTTTAATACACCTTTGGCTACTGCTGAAGTTGCAAGTACTTTTATGGAAGATTTTGTTTTAGATGAACTTATGAATGATGCGGATGATGAATTAAAGTTGTCTTTAATGATGAATAAGTTAAATGATGACATTTCTACTATTATTCGGCAAGTTGCCTGTTATATGTTTGAACAGGAGCTTCATAAAAATTTTAGGGAGAAGGGTTATTTATCTAAAGAAGAAATTGGTAAATTATTTGCCAAGCATATGAAAAATTATATGGGGGATTTTGTAGAGCAATCTAAAGGGAGTGAAAATTGGTGGGTTTATTGGGGTCATATTAGAAATTTTTTTTATAATTATTCTTATGCATCGGGTTTATTGATATCTAAATCTTTGCAAAGTTCAGTTAAAGAAAATCCTAAATTTATTGAAAATGTTAAGGAATTTTTGTCAACTGGGGGTTCAAAATCTCCGAAGTATATTTTTGAAAAAATTGGAATTAATATTGCTGATAAAGATTTTTGGGATAAAGGACTTGAAGAAGTTGAGAAATTATTAAATGAGACAGAAAAGTTGGCTAAGAAGTTAGGGAAGATCTAATCTATTTTTTATGATAAATTTTTAAGTTATTGATTGTTAAGAATATTGAAATAAAAATGAATAAAATAATTGTTTTTGATAATAGAAAAATAAGAAGAATTTGGAATAAAGATAAATGGTTTTATTCTATTGTGGATATTGTGGCAATTTTGACTGGAAGTACTATTCCAAAAAGATATTGGGCTGATTTAAAGATAAAACTAAGGGAAGAAGGCTTTGAAGAGTACGATAAAATCGTACGGTTGAAACTAGAAGCTACAGATGAAAAAATGCGTGAGACAGATTGTGCAAATAAAGAAATAATCTTTAGAATTATTCAGTCAATTCCTTCTAAGAAGGCAGAGCCTTTTAAGTTATGGCTTGCAAAAGTTGGTAGTGAAAGAATTGACGAAATAGAAAATCCTGAACTTGCACAGGAGAGGATGAAAGATATTTATGAAAAAAAAGGTTATTCAAAACAATGGATTGATAAGAGGTTAAGAGGGATTGCTGTAAGACAGGATTTGACCGATGAATGGAAAAAAAGAGGAATTAAAGAAAAAAGAATTTTTTCAATTTTAACTGCAGAAATTTCTAAGGCAAGTTTTGGAATGACTCCAAATGAATATAAAAAATTTAAGGGTTTGAAAGATGAAAATTTAAGGGACCATATGACTGATTTGGAATTGATTTTTAATATGCTTGGTGAAGCATCAACTTCAGAAATTGAGAGGACGCAAAATCCTGAAAAGTTTGAAGAGCATGTTTATGTTTCTCGAAAGGGTGGAGAAATTGCAAAAAATGCAAGGGAAGAATTAGAGCAGGAGACCGGAGAGAGTGTTGTGACTGAAGAGAATTATTTGGATGAAAAAGAAAAGGATGTTAGAGAAAAAAAGAAGGGGAAGAAATTAATCCGAGTTTAAAGTATTATTTCTTCTTAATCCCTTTTCATCACATATTCAAATTGCAAAGGTAAATACAAATTTTCTTTTTTGAGTATTTTAAATCCATTCTGGATAAAAAATTCAATTCCTTGAAAATTATCTATTGAAACATCAAGATTCATACTTGCTTTTTTTGTTTCAGTTTCTACTTGTTTTAATAGAAAATGTCCTAAATCTCTATTTTGATATTTTGGATCTATTCTAAAATTTTTTATTTCAATATTTTCTTTATCTAAATATTGAAATAAAACCTCACCTATTACTTTTCCTTTTGATATTGTGATGATTGGAATATACCTACCAGATTCAATTCTTTCTTTGCATTTACCGAAGAGCCAATCTTTGTAATTTGGGTAATATTGGGGCTGTTTTTTCATAAAGTCAAGAAGCAATGATAAATCTTTTTCATCTTGTATTGTTGTAATTGTTAATGTTTGCATATTATAATTGAATACTTGGATCTTTTTTAAATTTTTTTAATTATTAAACTCCCAAAATCCTAATTTTCCGTTTGCTTTAATTGATTGAATTCTTTTTGCATTTTGCAACAAGAACCCATATTTTCCCCAAGAAGAATTTGCTAAATGTTTATTTCTGTCTTTTTTATGTTCTATTTCATTTTCATATTTTTAGGGACCAAACAATGATTATAAAATAGTTTTCTTTTAATTTACTATGGGAAAAAATGGTTTTGATAATGAAACACAAATAAAAGAAGAGATAAATGAAAAGATTTACCCTGATTTGAATACAACATTTAAGAGAATTATAAAAGAATCGTTTAGTAATTATAGAGATTCTAGAATTATTTGTAAAAAAGAAGGAGGTCCTAATAAATCAGATTTATTAATTGAAATGAATAAGAGTAAAAAACAGATAAGGTTGAGTATAAAAAAAGGTTCTGGTAATAGTGTTCATCAAGAACCAATAGAAGATTTCTTAAAATATCTTGAAGAGGAATTTAACATTTCTGAAAATTTGAAAAATGATTTTAGATTATTTATTTGGGGAGATGATACTTTAAATGGAAAGGGAGAAAAGAAAGATCGATTAAGTGCAACAGATTTTAAAAAAAAGTTTCCGGAAGTCGTAAAGAGATTAGCTTCTTTTATGCATTTACATAGAAAAAAGTTTATTGAAAGATTTGTAGTTCTTGGACCAAAAAGCAATCAAAAACCAGATTATATTTATTATGGGGATTTTAAAAAAGGTTATTGGTCAAAATCAAATGATGTGATAGAATATTTGTCAAAATCAAACTCTAAAAGTGCAATTCCAGTAGGTAAATTAACTTTTCAAGCTTGGAATAGGGCGATAAGAGAAGATAGTAAATCTGAGAAAAAAAGAGGAGTTATTCAACTTAAATGGCCAACAATTAAAGAAGACCTTATAAAATTAATGAAAAATGAATAAAGGCACTAAAGAGGGAACAATAGAAGAAGTAAATTTTGTAAAAAAATTAAACAAAGATAAAAAAAATCTTTTCTGGAATAAACTGATAAATAAAAAAGATCTTTCAGAAATTTTTGCAGTAAGGGTCAATACAAAAAAATTCGGAAAAATAAATGGAGAAAAAGTTTTACCAAAATCAGATGTCTTTTTAATAGAAACTAAAGACATTTCTTTAGAAGAATTGCAAAAAAAAGATTTTCTTTTAGAGGAAAATGATCTTGAGAAGATAAAATTTAAAATTATTCCTGAAAGTGGAATTTCAATAAAAAGAATAGATTCAATAAAATATCAAATCTTAAAAATGTCTCCAAATACCTTCAAAAAAGTTTTTGGGAATTATGAACTTGGAGCAGGGGCTTCAATTTATTGTAATGAGAAAGAATTAGAAAAAAACAAATCTGTTTTAAGAGGATGGAAAACTAATGAACAAGAAATATTATCTTTTTTCAAAGAAGAGAATTTAAATTTAGATTCTTGTAAAAGAATAAAAACTAAATCTAACCAAAATATTTTCGAGATGATTAATACAATAAAAAAGATTTCTGATTTTGTATTTAAAGGAACAGGAAATTTTGAAGAGCCTTTTTTGGCAAATTGGTTTTATGAAAGAGGAAATTTAAGTAAATCCGAAAAAATTCCTTTTATTATAACTACTGGTTCTGGAAGGAGTAAAGGAGTATTTACCTTAGTAGTAAAGCCTAAATAATTTCTTTAACTATCTCTTTTGCAACTAAAGTTATTACTGAAATTGTAACGCTATTCCCTATTTGTTTATAACTTTGTCCATAATTTTCTTTTATCTTAAAGCTTTCTGGAAATCCTTGAAGCCTTAAACATTCTCTAACCGTAAGCTTTCTCATTTCGTTCACTAATACGGGGACATTGTTTCCCCCTGTTCCCATCTTAGCTGTGAGGCAAGGAGAAATTCCATCTTTCTTAATTATACACCTAGAAGGTCTAATCTCTGTGGCTATGAGAATAATTTCTTTTGAAATATTCCCGTTCTTTTTTCTAAATTCTTTTAGGTGATTTTTTATATGTGTTTTTGCTATTTTTGTTATTTCATGGTTTTTAACATCTTTTTCTAAGAATTCTTTTATTGAAGTATTAGTTTTAATTTTTTCCGGAAATTTAAAATTGGTTTTTTGATTGAATCCAATAATAAAAACTCTTTCCCTATTTTGTGGAATTCCATAATCTTTTGAATTAAAAACTTGATAATGTAACTCGTAACCCAATTCAGTTAATTTTTTCTTTATTGTAGAGAAAGTTCTTCCTTTGTCATGATTAATTAAACCTTTGACATTTTCTAAAAAAAATGCTTTGGGTTTTTTATCTTTAATTATTCTTTCTACTTCAAAAAAAAGAGTTCCCCTAGTATCTTGAAATCCTTTCCTTAAACCCCCTATACTAAATGGTTGGCAAGGAAATCCTCCACAGAGTATATCATGATCTGGAATATCTTTGGAAGAAATTTTTATTATATCTCCAGAAGGTCTTTCTCCAAAATTAAGTTCATATGTATCTGATGCTTTTTCATCAATGTCTGAACTAAAGATACACTTTCCACCAAGAGATTCAAAAGCAAGTCTAAAACCTCCAATTCCAGAAAACAAATCAATAAAAGTAAATTTATCTTTCATTATTTAAGGCCTCTTTTATTTCTTTAGCTATTGCCTCTCCTAATAATACTGGAACAGCATTTGCTAATTGCTGCTGTTGTTCTGAAACATTCCCTTCTAAAATAAAATCATCTCCGAAAGACTGAAGCCTTGCAACTTCTCTTGCCGTAACCACCCTATTAAAAATAGGATGAATGATCATAGATTTAGTTGCATGTTTTATTGTAATGGAAGGTTTATTTGGATCTAATCTTCTATAATTATTACTATGTTCACCTTTTACTTGATAATATTCAGATGGGACATTTTTCCAATTTCCTCCTTGAGGAACGAAAGTTATTCTTTTTTTTACAGTTTCATTATGATTCATTGGAGTATGATTATAAATCTTTTTTATACCCCCTAAAGCCATTTTTTTTTGAAATTTTGTTTTTGGTTCTAAATATTTGTTTTCAAAAGTATCAGGAATATTTCCTAAAGCATCACCAACAGTTATCTTTTTATTTTCTAGTTTTGGAAATTCAATATTTCCAATCTTGGACCCAATAAAAATAATCCTTTTTCTTGCTTGAGGTACACCATAATCTGAAGCATTCAAAACTTTAAATTTTGTTTGATAACCTAAATTTGCTAATTCTTGGATTATTATATCTTTAACAAAATTTCCTTCTGGATTTTTCATAGATAAGAGTCCTAAAACATTTTCAATAACTACTATTTTTGGATTCACATACTTAACACATCTAATAACTTCTTGGAATAAAGTATTTCTATCATCTTCAATATTTCGCTTTCCTGACATAGAAAACCCCTGACAAGGTGGTCCTGCAATTATTACATCAACTTTCCCAACAAATTTATCATATTCTTCTTTTTTTATTTCTCTTAAATCCTTGTGCAACGCATTTGTTTTTTTATGATTTTTTTCAAAAGTTTTTAATGCAATTTCCCAATTGTCTATTCCCAAAAGAATGTTAAACCCTAAATTTTCAAATCCTTTACTAAACCCCCCAATTCCACAAAATAAATCAATTACTGAATATTGTTCCCCTTTTATCATTCTATTAAATTGTATCTACCCTTTTTAATTATTTTTAATTAATCTATTTAGGTCCCTAAGATATTTAAATATTTCGGTCCCTAATCTTTATAAAGATTGATTTTATTATATTTAAATGAAGGTGATAAAGGAAAAATCTAGAGAATATAATGGAAAAAATTACTATAAATATAAAATAAATCTTCCAAAGAAAATTCTACAAGATTCGGAAATTTCTGAAGGAGATGAATTAGAAGCGAAAGCTACAAAAGATAAGATAATCATTAAAAAGAAATATTAAACTCCCAAAATCCTAATTTTCCGTTTGCTTTAATTGATTGAATTCTTTTTGCATTTTGCAACAAGAACCCATATTTTCCCCAAGAAGAATTTGCTAAATGTTTATTTCTGTCTTTTTTATGTTCTATTTCATTTTCATATTTTTTAACATTAATTAATTCGGCTTCTCCGATAATCATTCCAACTGGCAATTTGTCAAAACCGAATTTTTTCATTGCTTTTGAATCCGGAATTTTTGAAGCATGGATTAAGAATTTTCCTCGGAATTTGGTATTCCAATTTCTTAATTCAATTATTTTTTTTCCTGAAACAACGAGTTCTGCAAAAGGTTGTTTTAGCGATAAAGTTTTCATTATCTAAAATTTTTTTTCTTTTTGAACCAGTTAATTAAAAATAAAATTCCTATCAAAAATGCTATGCCTGAAATTTGTATTACCCACGCTAAGTAATACCATTCAAAACCAGTTTTAATTGCTGTTATTAAAACAAGGATAAAATATAGAATTCCTGCCAGAATAAATGTTATACCCCCGACGATTTCATGTTTCCAAGAGATTAATAAAATTCCTATTAAAATAAATACCGGAATATTATGCATAAATAGTCCTAACATTATTTGCCAAAAACCTAATTTTGATGATAATACATCCAGAGACATTAATGCTAAAAATGTTATGAATAATATTGATAACATCCTAGGTGTCCAATAAAGAAATTTGCTAATCTTTTTTGCCATTATATAAATATTGGGTTTAACTATTTAAATTCTTCTTGAGAATTTATAGATTTATTTTATTTAACCCTTCAAAATAATACTTATAAGCGTCTTCATTTTGTGGTATATTCATAGAATATAAAGAATCTAATAATGATATTAATTGAGGAGTTTTTATTTTCTTTCTTGCATGAGGGTAAAATTCCTCTAAATTTTTACCATTATTTGTTCTTAAGTAATTTATGGATTGAATTACCGGGCATATTTTATCAAGTTCATAAAAATAACCATTTTTTTCTTTATCTCTTTCAAATTCTAACCACTTATTAAACCAATAATCTCCATTTGGAATAATATCTTTTAATTGTGTCATTGCTTCTAATTCTCCTATTGTTTTATCTTTGAGATCAATTTCTCCAGGAAGATAATCTGGTTTTTTAATTTCAGGAAAATCATGAACAACTCCTTTTGCGATAGCATCATTTGTTTTAAATAAATAGTATCCTGCAAGTCCCATTTTACATGAATGTTCATAAATTGATTCTGGATTTTTTATATCTCTTATTATCCATCCAGTTCTACCTCTCATAAAACTTCCATTTTCTAGTGTTTTCACAAATTGCATAATTTCTTTTGTCCATGGTGCAGTTTCAAATAATGTTTTTTCATAATCTATCATGTTATGATAGTAGAATTATATTTTTTAAATCTATTTTTTATTATCTAATTCCTGATAAGCACTGTATGTTGCAATTGCGCCTTCGGCGCAAGCTGTAACAATTTGTTTTAATGGATTATTTGTTACATCTCCTGCTGCGAAAAATCCATGGACATTTGTTTTTTGATTATTATCAACTTTAATTTGTCCGTTAATTAATTTAACTTTTAGTTTTTTTGCTAAATCACTTCCTGGTGTGCTTCCAATTTCAAAAAATATCCCGTCTAATTTTAATTTTTTTCTATTTTTTCCTTCGATATATTCAATTTCTTCTAAATGGTCTTTTCCTGTTAATTTTAATACATTAGCGTTAAAAATTGCTTCAATTTTTTTGTTCTCTTTAATTTCTTTTATTGTTGCTGGTTCTCCTCGGAAAAAACTATCTTGCCTATAAATGATATATACTTTTTTTGCGAATTTTGCTAAGAGCAAACTTGCCATTAATGCAGAGTCACTTCCTCCGACTACTGCTACAATTTTATCTTTGTAAAATACTCCGTCACAAGTTGCACAATAACTTACGCCTCTTCCAGTTAATTCTTTTTCCATAGGGAGATTTATTTTTGTTCTTTCTGTTCCAGTTGCGAGTATTACTTTTTTTGCAAAATATTTTTCCTTTTTAGTTAAAACATCAAAACCCTCTTTTTGTTGCTGAATGTCCATTATTTCTTCATTTTTTATTTCAATATTAAGATTTTTTACTTGTGCAATCATTTTTTGCATTAATTCATAGCCAAGTATTTTTTCATAAGAAGGAAAATTATGGACTTCATATGCTCCTCCTGCTGTGCCTCCAAGAAGTTTTCCTATAACCAGAGTATTCAATTTATATCTTGCTGAATATGTTGCAGCAGATAATCCGGCAGGTCCAGAACCAATAATTATTAAATCGTATTCATTTTTCATATTCAATAATATACATTTTACTTTTTATATCTTGTTAAGAATGTTATTGTTTGGTGGATTAAATTCAGTACTCTTATTTATAATTGTATTTTTTGTGATTAAGTGTCATTACCAAGTAATTACAAAAGCAAACATTTATAAAATCAATTTATTAATCGTTTTCATGGAACAATATTATTTACCTAAAGAATTAGGTCTTGAAAATTTAAGATTTTGCATTGATAATTATTCTCCTGAATCTTTATATATTAGATTTAAAAATTCATTGGGGGGTAAAATTAGAGTAAGTGAAAAACTTGAAGGAAAGAAACTTGATTTTATAAAAAATGAATCTGGTTTGGATATACTTATTAATTCAGATAAAGTTTTTCATTTTTCATTAGGTAATCAAGTAGATTTTTTTCTTGAATATGAGCGAATTTTACATACAGAAGAGGGTTCCCAAAAAATTATATTAGATCAAGGTGTGAATCTTGATCCTTATGGTCCAAATCTTCCTGAACCTAATCGATCATTTCTTAGAACACTTTTAGATAATAATATGATGGAGATTACTTTTCCGGGAAGAATTAATCTGAAATTTCATTCTTTGAAAGAACCTAAAGGTAAATATTGGGTTATTGATAAGCCAAATAATTAATTTTTTTTAAGATAACATTTATAATTCTAATTTTATTTAATATTTTTATGAAAGATATAATTGTTAATTTGTTAAGTAAAACATTAAATCAAAAACCTGAAGTTATTGAAAAAATCTTGGAAATTCCTCCGAATAATGAAATGGGGGATTTTGCATTTCCTTGTTTTTTTTTAGCTAAAGAATTTAAAAAATCTCCTAATGAAATTTCTAAAGATTTAAAAATGAAAATCAAAAAATTACCTAAGGAAATTGAAAAGATTGAGGTTAATGGTCCTTATTTAAATTTTTTCTTGAATAGAAAAAAAATGGTTGTTGATATTGTTAAAAATATTTTAGTGGAAAAAGAAAATTTTGGAAAAAATGATTCTGGAAAGAAAAAAAAGATTTTAATTGATATGTCAAGTCCAAATATTGCTAAACCGTTTGGTATTGGACATTTAAGGTCAACTATTATTGGTAATTCATTGGCAGAAATTTGCAAAACTAATGGATATGAAGTTGTAAAAATTAATTATCTTGGTGATTGGGGAACACAATTTGGAAAAATTATTTTAGGTTTTAAAAAATGGGGGGATGAGAAGAAATTAAATGAAAATCCAATTTTACATTTATATGAATTATATGTCAAAGCAAATGGGGAAGAATTTGAAGATGAAGCCAGAAAAGAATTTGCTAAATTAGAGCAAGGGGATAAAGAAAATTTAAAATTATGGAAAAAATTCAAAGAATTATCTTTAAGAGAATTTAATAAAATTTATGATTTATTGGATGTAAAGTTTGATGTTATTTCAGGTGAAAGTTTGTATAACGATAAGATGGATGATGTTCTTAAAGAATTAGAAGAAAAAAAATTGTTGATAAAAGATGCTGGTGCGAAAATTGTTGATTTAAAAGATGAAGGTTTGGGTGTTGTTTTAATTCAAAAAAGTGATGGAACAAGTCTTTATGCTACAAGGGATATTGCAATGGCTATTGACCGAAAAAAAAAGTATGATTTTTATAGAGTTCTTTATGAGGTTGGAGCAGAACAAAAATTGCAATTAATGCAATGGATGAGAGTTTTGGAAAAAATGGGTTACAAATGGTCAAAAGATTTGGTTCATGTTGCTCATGGTTTATATTTGGATAAGGATGGCAAAAAGTTTTCCACCCGAAGAGGAAAGACTGTTTTTATGAAGGATATTTTGGAGGAAGTTTTAGATAAAGCAAAAGAAAATTTATTGAAGCGAAATGTTAATGATAAAGATTTAGATAAAAAAGCAAAAAAGATTGCTTTATCTGCTATTTTTTATGGTGATTTAAAAAATAATCGGGAGAATAATATGATTTTTGATATTGATAGATTCTTAGCCTTTGAAGGTGATACTGGTCCTTATTTATTGTATAGTTATGCTCGGGCAAATTCAATTTTAAAAAAAGTTGCAAAACCAAAAGGTGTTATTAGTGTTAATGAATTAAATCAAAAAGAAATTGATTTAGCTAAAAAATTAGATGAATTTTCTATTGTTGTAAAAAAAGCTTATGAAAATTTAAGTCCTTCTATTATCGCCAATTACACTTTTCAATTAGCACAAATTTTTAATGAATTCTATCATGAGTGTCCTGTTATTAATTCAGATCAGGTAAGTTTTAGAAGGGGGCTTGTTGAATCTTTTAAACAAGTTTTAGGCAATTCTTTATCTCTTTTAGGAATTGAAACCTTAGATGAGATGTAATTTTAATTTAGAAACCTATTTAAAATATATAATCATTAATATATTTATGAAAGGGGGATATTTAATTTAAATATTAAAATGGCTAAAAAAAACTTACCAAGACATATGCATATTTTTAATTTGCTTGCTTGGTTTACAGGAGTTGTTGTTTCACTTGCTGTTGGTTTTGGATTGATTAATGGAACACTTATTCTTCCACCTTGGCTTTGGGGTACAACTTATGTTGGGTTTATGATTACTCAATTTGTTGGATGGGTTGTAGTTGTTTCAACATTAGTTAGTGTTGTGCTTGCAATTCTAAACAAATAAATAAATTTATTTTTTTATTTTTTTTTATTTTTCAAATAGTTCTCTGTGCATAGGCACAGTTATGAATTTCGCAGATATCAAAAATTTGCTTGCAAATTTTTGGTGTTAAAGATTTTTAAAGTTAAAACTTTTTATTTTTTCATGTTAGAAGTTTATTTTGAGAGTTATGGATGCAGTGCAAATTATAATTCAACTGAAATTATGAAGGGTTTAGTTAAGCAAGCAGGACTTAATATTACTTCAAATATTGATTTTGCGGATTTGGTTGTTATTAATTCCTGTATTGTTAAAGAACCTACTGAAGAAAAAATCCGAAGGAAAGTTCAGGATTTATCTCATGCAGGTAAAAAAGTTATCCTTGCCGGTTGCATGGCTAAATTAAGAAAAAAATCGTTTCTTAATTATGATTCTGTTTATCTGCTAGGTACAAATCACATTAAAAATATTAATAATTTAATTCAGGAAATTGTTGATGGGACTTATGATACTGAAAAATATTTAGATAATAAATCTGAAGTTAAAGTTAATATTTCAAAAATTTCTGATGAAAAATATATTGGGATTAATCAAATATCTGAAGGTTGTTTAGGCACTTGCACTTATTGCATTACTCGGTTGGCTAAGGGTAAACTTTTTTCGTATCCTTCTGAAAAGATTATTGAATCTGTAAAAAATGATGTGATGTCTGGCTGTAAAGAAATTTGGATTACCAGTCAGGATAATGCATCGTACAATTCAGAAATATCAAAAGATATTTCTAAAGACGGGCTTGTGCAACTTTTAGAAGAGATTATAAAAATTAAGGGTAATTTTTTTGTGCGTGTCGGTATGATGAATCCTAATAATGTTTTAAAAATTCTTCCGGAATTAATTGAAATTTATAAGCATGAAAAAATGTTTAAGTTTTTGCATATTCCTATTCAGTCGGGAAGCAATAAAATTTTGAAAGATATGAATAGAAAATATACCCGTGAAGATGTTTTAAAAATTGTTAATAAATTTAAAAAAGAAATTCCTAATATTATTTTTTCTACTGATGTTATTGTTGGTTATCCCGGAGAAACTAAGAAAGATTTTGAAGATACTTTAGATATTGTTAAACAAATTAATCCTGAAATTTTGAATCGAAGTAAATTTTGGCCAAGACCACAAACGCCTGCTGAAAAGTTAAAACCAATTTCTAAAGATGAAATGAATAAGAGGAGTTTGGAACTAGCTAATTTGCATTTGCAAATGTGCAAAGATAATCAAAAAAAATGGATTGGCTGGGTTGGTAAAGTTCTTATCGATAAAAAAGGTTTTGGCAATACTTATCTTGCCCGTTCTCCTGAATATAAATTATTTGCAGTTCAATCCAAAGATAAAATTTTAGGAAAAATTGTCAAGATTAAAGTTAATAGTATTTTACCTCATTACCTGATTGCGACTGTTAGTTGATATTGAAATTTTCTCTTAATTTATTATTACTCTTTAGTAATTAATAATCCTAACATTTAAATAGGTATTTTTGATTTAATTATTAATGTTAAAAGATAAACTATCCCTTGAAGAAAGAAATAATGCGATTGATTGTCTTAAACAATGGTCTCAAAAAGAAAACGATACTCAATCTTTAATCTATAAAACCTGGTATGGTTTTTGTTATCCTTTTGTACAAGATGTTTTAGGATTTCATTGGATTGATTATTTAGTTTTAAGTTCTATTATAAAACCTAAAAAAGATGAGGCAATAATTGAATTTGGAGCGGGATATCCTTTACATATATTTTATTCTCATAATATTGGTGAAAAAGGAAGGCATGTTGGTATTGATAAAACTGTAAAGACAGTTAATATTTCAAATAAAATTCTTAAAACTCTTGGAATGGATGATTATAATTTTCACTCTGTTGGTAATATTTTTGATGTTCAGTGTGAAGATGGTCTTTTTGATAAGGCTGTTGCTGTTAATCTTTGGACTGGAGAACCTAGTTTTGATAAATTTCTAAAAAAGAGACCTTATCAAGAATTTTTTCGTATTCTTCGAAAAGGTGGAGAATATCATGAGAGATTTTTGACTGTTCCTTTTGATAATGGTAAAAAAAGAATAAAAGAAGGATTGGAGAATGAAGGTTTTAGCAATGTTAATGTAAGGTTATCTCCTGGGGGATTTCCTTTTGTTCATGCTCAAGTTTATGCTAAGAAATAAATTTTTCACAAGGAATATTTATATAATTAAGATACTATTTTTTATTATGGCAACTTTGGATGATTTTTTATTAAGCAAAGCATGTGATAAATTTCAAGAGGATTTTGAAAAACAAATTAAAAATTTGGGATATGGCTTATGTCACGGTAATAAACATGTAAATGGTCAACCAGTAATTTTTGCAGGCATTCATGATTATCAAAATAAGGGCTTTACTCAAATTGATATGGAACAAATTGAAAACATTTTACCAAAGGAATATATCTTTGACAGTAATAAATTTCCTGTAAAAATAGGTTATCTTAGCCAAATTACCTCTATTGCTTTTTAATTTATTTTTTCATCATGCGAATAAATTTTCTGTTCTGAAAATAGATAACAATTTTTATGAACATAGAATTCTTCGTCGGCTTTTCTTTGAAGAATTATTAAATTCTCCTGAATTGGTCGCAAGCAAAAATAGCAGGCATATTTATTATTTATTTTTTGCGGTTGTAATATTTTTATTGTTCCTTCTTGAATCATTTCTCTAAGAGTTCTTTTTGTTTCTTCATATCTATTTTTCATAAATTTATCTTTACTAAATATTTTATAAATCTTCTTTTCTTATTTTTTTTATGAAATTTATATCAATTGGTTCGTTTACTCCGAAAAATCCGTATTTTTTAGCTCCAATGGAAGAAGTTAATGATATTGCTTTTAGATTATTATGTCAAAAAGCTGGTGCAGGTTTAGTTTATACCGGTATGATTCATCCCCAATCTCATCAGGAATTTAGTTTTGATGACAAGCCTGCTTTACAGTTATTTTGTACGACTACAAAGGGTATTAAAGAGTTTATAGAAAAAAATGATGATAATGTTGTTATGTGGGATTTTAATTTAGGTTGTCCGGCAAAAACTGCCAAAAAGCATGGTTTTGGAAGTTTTTTACATCACGATATTGAGTCTATTGAAGAAATTATTAAAACAATTAGGGAATCAACAAAAAAACCTGTTACGATTAAAATTCGTAAATCTTCTAAAGCTTTAAAGATAATTAAAATGGCTGAAAAGTATTGTGATGCTGTTTGCATTCATCCTCGAACACAAATTCAAGGTTATGGTGGTGTTCCGGATATTGATTTTGCGAAAAAGATTAAAGATTCTGTTAATATTCCGGTTATTTATTCCGGGAATATTGATGAAAATAACGCTAAAGAATTTTTGGAGATTTTTGATTTTATTATGATTGCAAGAAATGCTATTGGGAATCCGAATATTTTTGCAAAGCTTACTAATAATAATGTTAAAATTACTTTTAACGATTATTTAGATTTGGCTAAAAAATATAACTTGCCTTTTAGGCAGATAAAATTTCAGGCAATGAATTTTACTAAAGGGATGGATAATGCTAAGGAATTAAGATTAGGGATTTTTAAGGCTAAAAGGGTGAGTGAGATTCGGGAAATTTTTGCTTAGTTGATAAATTTTTAAAAAAAATGGCAATTTTTTGAAAAAAATACCTTTTTTTTTTAAAAAAATGTCCTGTTTTTTTAATTAAAATTATAATGTATTATTCTCTTATTATTTTTAGAGAGAATTTGTTCATCTTTAGGGGTTAAGTTATTAGTTGTAACTTAACCCCTTTTAGAAGGACTTATTCTCTTCTTTTTTCAAGAATAATTGTCTTACTGTTGATAATGTAATTAAAGCTATTTTTATTTTTGAAAAAAATGAATATTTCAGTTAAGGCCGTTAATATCATAAACCTTAAAAATGATTAATTCATTAAAAAGATTATAAGGTCCTTTAGTCTATCGGTAGAACACCTCGTTTACACCGAGGAAGGCGAAGTCCGACTCTTCGAAGGACCATATTATATTAAACAATATGAAAAAAGAAACATTTCATAAAGATTGGTATTTTCGATTGCTTCAGGTAACATTTTTGGGATTTTTCATATTTTTTATAATTGTAGGTATTTGGGGTATTTTTTACGGAGAGGGTGAGCCATTTGTCGGATTCATCTTTGCAGGCATTTTAGCTGTCGTGTACTGGCTAATTATGAAAAATAAAGGTTCAATGGGTGGTTTCGTTTTTGGTGTGATAGTTGGTCTTCTTCTATTATTTATAATCTCTAAACTTAATCCTGGAGACGAAATAGCCGGAATAGTGATATTTACCTTGTTATTGAGTGGATTATTTTTTGCATTTATAGGTTACTTGATTCAAAATTACTTTTGGAAGAAGAACAAGTTGTGGAATTAGAGTCATTTGGGATTGAAGTATTTAATTACAAAATGAAAATTCAAGGAAATAAGTTCTATTGAAGATTTATAATGAAATGGTTATATATAATTATTTAATATCATATAATTATATAAAAAACAATAAGTATTTTATTCTCAGGACTTTTGCATAGTAAAAATTTTCTGAACTATTTTGATTATAACAACAGAATATCTTCTTAAGATAATTTAAAAATTTAAATGATTATCATTTTATGTGATTGAATTGAAATTTCTTGGAACAAAAGGTGAAATTGAAGAATCTTCCAAAATACATCAATATCATTCTTCTATGCTAATTATTCAGGATAATTTTAGATTATTAATTGATTATGGAGAATTACATAAATATGAATTATCAAAAATTAAACCCAATGCAATTTTAATCACTCATGCACATCCAGATCATTATCTTTGGACTAAAAAAGATTATTTTACAAATATACCGATTTATATGACAAAAAAGACTTTTGATTACGGAAAATTTAAACCAAATAATCCAAAAATCATTAAAGAAGAAAAATTATTTCACATAGGACCTTTTAAAATTCTTGGATATAATGTTATTCATTCAATAAGATGCCCTGCTGTAGGATTCAAGATTTTTGTTGACAAAAAAAAGTTAGTATATAATCCTGATTTAATAGACATTATTAATAAAGAAAGAATCTTAAACAAAGTTGATTATTATATCGGAGATGGTTCCTGTATTATGGCAAATCTTGTTAGAAAAAAAGGTGAAAAATTGTTCGGACATACAAGAATCACAACACAAATTAATTGGTGCAAAGAAAAAGGAATTAAAAATATTCTCTTCACGCATTTAGGAAAAGAAACATTGAGAAAAGAAAAACAATTTTTAAGAGAACATCCTGAAATTAGATTAGCTTATGATGAAATGGAACTAATCCTTTGAAAACATTTTATAAAAATTTGTTTTATTTTGAATGCTATCTTCGAATTTTAAATCAACATTTTTTAATTTAAGAAATTCTGTTAATGGGTCTTTTTTAGAAAAATCTTCTAAAAATAATTCTCTAATTTTTTCTTTTGGAAAAATTTCTGAAATATATGCTTCATATAATTTTTGACCTAATCCATAACCTTGTTGATAAATTGTCCATTCATTAATTTTAGTATCTCTTCCATATTTTTCTTGTAAACATTCTATTGCTTTTTCTCTGTCATTAATTATGTCGGGAAAACCTTTATAATAGTTATTTTGTCTATTTGGAACAATTAATTTTGAACCAAAAAAACCAAACATTTCCATAATAATTCTTAATATTAAATTTTTTGGTTCTTCTTTTAATCTTTGGTCAATTCCTGAATGAGTTAAATGCAAAAAATGTGAAGCTTCTTCAGAAATATGTTCTAAACAATCCTCTCCGATTAAAATAATTCTTGGTTCATATAAATAACCACTTTGTTTACAATATTGTAAACTTTCAAACTCCTCTTCCTCTTTTTTATTTAATTTTAAATCTCTAAATTTTAATTTTTTTCCAATCCAGTAAACTTCCGGGTAAATAGAATTTTCTAATCCTATTTCATCAGCAATTTTGTCAATTATAGAATAAGTTGTTTTTTTTATTTTTCTTTGTTTTTCAATCCACCTCATTTATTTAATCTAATGATATATCTTTTATAATAATTATTATAATATAGTATATTCGTAAGATTTATAAGTTAAAGTTTTATAGATTTATTATGGACCCAAATAATCAAGATATTCCTGGGATGACTCCAGATCCTAAATATTCTGAAAAAACTCCTATTCTTTCTCAGGATTCTAATAAAGTTCAAAAAGAGATGGAGAAAACAAAAAAAGAACTTGAAAAATTAAAGAGTTTTATTATTAAAAAGTATAATTTTATTCAAGCTATAAGTATTTTGCCTCCTCAATCAATTAAAATATTCATTGATGAAGAAGAAGTTCCAAAAGAGTCTGAAAAACATATTCAACTTTATGTTATTGTTCCTGAAGATAAATTTAAAGAGATTCCAAAAATTAAAGAAGATATTATTAAAAAAATTGAAGATTTAAAACAAAAAATTTGGGTGCAAATTAAAACTCCTGTTGATATTTGGGAAGCTTGTTTAGATAGTAAATTTGAATTAACTGGTGCAATTGGTATGTCTTATCCCCTTCATGATACTGGTATTTTAGCTGGACTAAGAGTTGCTGAAATACATAAATCATTAGTTTTGCAAAAATTCGAAAAATATGTTGTTAGTTATGTTATTGCAGGAAGTCTGGTTCGAGGAGATGTTACAAAAGAATCAGATGTTGATGTATTTATTATTATTAATGATACAGATGTTAAAAGAATGCCAAGATTAGAATTAAAAGAAAGATTAAGAAGTATTATTTTTCAATATATTTCTGAAGCTACTGCTTTAGCTGGACTTAAAAAGAATGTTTTGAATGTTCAACCTTATTTATTGACTGAATTCTGGGAAAGTGTTAAGGATGCTAACCCTGTTATGTTCACATTTATCAGAGATGGTGTTCCTTTGTATGATCGTGGAACTTTCATGCCTTGGAAAGCTTTACTTAAAATGGGTAAATTAAAACCTTCTCCAGAAGCTATTGATATGTTTATGTCAATGGGGGATAAAACTGTTAAACGAGCTAAAAAGGCTTTATTAGAGATTGTTGTTCATGATATTTATTGGAGTATTATTACTCCTGGTCAAGCTTTGTTAATGCTTTACGGACTTCCTCCTCCAACTCCAAAACAAATTGCAAATGAAATGGAAAATATTTTTGTTAAGAAAGAAAAAATGCTTGAACAAAAATATGTTGATATATTAAGAAAAATCATTAAAATTTACAAGGATTATGAACATGAAACAATTACAGAAATCAAAGGTGTTGAAATTGATAAATTAATTAAAGATACTGAAGATTATCTAAAGAGGCTTGAAGAGTTAAGAAAGCAAATTGAAAAAGATGCACAGGGTAAAACTATTGAACAAATTTATAATGATGTTTTTGATTTGTTAAAACAAATAATCGGCAAAAAAACTCAAAATATGCTTATTGATGAATTTGAAAAAAAGTTTGTTAAAACCGGCAAATTTTCTCCTCAATCTTTAAGAATTTTAAATGATATTATTAAAGCTAAAGCTGAATTTAAAAAAGGAAAATCAAATGCTCATAAAGTTGACAATGCCAGAAAAAACGCTACACTTTTAATTAATGATTTAATTGAGTATTCACAAAGATGTGATTTAGTTTCTCTTGAAAAAGGACGTATGATTATTAAGTATAAGGAAAAAGATAAAGATGCTATTGCTGAATTATTAAGCTGTGATAGTAAAAGCTTTTTATTTAGAGGAAATAGTGTTGTTAAATTAACTGATAAAATTAGTCCATCTAATATGGAAGAAGTTAGTGAATCTGTTAATAAACAAAAAGAAAAGAAAAACGTTGAGATTAGTACTAAAATTTTTGAATTATTAAGAAAAGAGCTTGGAGACTTTGAGATTATTTTATAATCTCAAATCCATGAAACTAAATCGTGCCTTCGCACGATGTTATAAACAAAGTTTCATTGGCTTGCGAAATTATTTTATGATTTCGACCTATAAATAAAGGTTTCATTGAATTATGAAGTTCAGTTATAATATTAATTTGAAAGGAGGAAAAGAGGTGAAAAAATGGGTGATTTGACAAGTATTGTTGCTCAAATTGGAATTCCGATTTGGGTTTTAATTCTTTTGGTTCTTTTAGTTATTTGGGAAGTTGTATGGAAATTAATTGCATTATGGAAATCTGCTAGAAATAATGATTTAGTATGGTTTATCTTAATAGCATTATTGAATACAGTTGGTATTTTACCAATTATTTACATTTTCTTTTTTTCAGAAAGAAAAAAGATTAGTGTAATATCCAAAATAAAAAAATCTGCTAAAAAGATTGTTAGAAAGAAGAGATAATAATTTTGTTTATTTTTTAATTTCTTCTTTTATTTTTATATTATTAATTTTTGCATGACGTTTGTATCTGATTTTTTTATATAATCAATTTGTTTATATCCAAATTTTTTATATAAACTTTGTGAAGGGTTATCTTCAAAAACATATAATTTTATTTTTTTATAGTTTAGTTTTTTTGCTTTTTCTTCAATAAATTTTAAAACCTGACTGCCATAACCCATATTCTGATATTCTTTTTTAATTTGTAAATTACTGATAAATAATGCTTCATCATCTTTTTTATCCTGAGAAAAAGAGGTAAATCCGATACATTTATCATCTATATAAATTAGATAAATATTGCCTTTTGCAAAAAGATTTTCTAAATATTCCTGATATTCTTTATCAGACCAACACGATTCAAAATGCTTGTCAAAATATTTTTGCATATTTTCCTTTTCAAGGAGTATAATAAAATTTTGAAGGTCTTTTTTCCGGCATTTTGTTAATTCAATTTTCATTTTTTAAAAATTTCTTTTAATGTTTTTTGCTGCATTTCTAATCTATAACAATCTTCACAAATCTCTGCACCGGTTTTTTGGCTTGTCTTGAATCTGTTGCTTTCTTTTTTATGCTGGCATCTTTCACATAGTTTTAAACAACTGCTACAGTAACATTTATCAGTGACCTTATCATAAATTGCATGGTCTTTGCACATAACTTTGGAACAATTATTGCATCTTATCGCACATTTTTTACAAATCTTTTTTTTGCATGATTCACAAATTATATTTAAACATTTATTGCAGTAAGTTATATTGCATGAATTACATTTAATTAAACATTTATTGCAGATTATATGTCCTGAAGAGCAAAGATTAATTGTTTCAATTTTATCCTCGCAAGATTCACAGAATATTTGTTTTAATTCTTTTGTTAATGGGTCAAATGAAACTTCAATTATTCTTTTTCCATGCTCATTAATTAAATAGCAATCATAATTTAAAACAGGGTAATAAATTAAAGTTGTATTAAATAATTTGGTGTTTAAATTTAAACTATGTTTTTGTTTTTCAATATTTATTGCTCTTTCTTTATCTTTTTCAAATTCATTAACCTTTTTCTCAAGTTCTTCATTAATTTCTTTTTCAGTTTTTTTTGCAGATTTTTTCAGGTTATTTTTTAACTCCTGAATTTCCTGAATAAAATGTCTATTAATTCTTTCTATTTCTTTACTTAATTTTTCCGATAAATTTTGTGCTAATGATGTGATTTTTGGTTGTGTTAATTCTTTGACTTTTTCTTTCGCAATATTATACGGTTCTTTTATGTCCGGCATTATCACGTCTCTTTTATTCCCTTCAGTAATAATATAACTTGCTAAATCTCCGTCGATAATTTTATTTTCATATAAATAAATGTCATTAGTCATTTTTTCTTTTTCATTTAGATATTGAAATGATGTATTAAATGTAAATCTAAAAAAGAAATTATTTTTTTTCTTTGGAATTAATTTTTCAATTTGGCAGTTATTTAATTTAATTCTTTTTTTAATTTCTTTTTCAAAATCAATATCAAAATTTATTTTTAATAGCGTAGTGCTTCCTTGCTCTTCTAAAAAGTTTGATATGGTTTTTAGCAAATAATTCCCTTTTTCAATAAATTCACTTTGTGAATTTTTGTCTTCAGATTTAAAAACAAATATGTAAGGAGATTTTTTCCCATAAAATTTTTCAAATTTTGCCGGAACATTTGAAATAACTAATGAATTTCCTTTTTCAATTACTGTTGATTGTAAATTTTCGAAAAATTTTATAATAAATTGCTTTATTGAATCTGCCTCATTTTCCATTAATTTACTAAAAAACACGGTTATATAAGGATTTTGCAAATCTTTGATTATAGTTTTGAAAAAAAGAAATTTTAAATAGTTCAGTGAATTAGGGATTTTATGCATTTTGGAAAGTATGCGTCATCATTTTATAATTTTTTTCCAATTGTTTTGGATTCAGATGATCCAGCAAAAATTTATAAAATACTTTTGTTTCAGAATGATATAATTGGTGCAAATTCTGTTTTAACAAAATATGGTGTAAGAGCATTAAATAAAATTCCTGATACTTGTTCAAAATCCGGAAAAATAATTACTTATAATAATTTTATTCCTGCATTTGATGTAAAAGTTAGCGATAAATTATTAATTCAAACAATTTATGAAATGTATGAAATTCAATTTTTTCCCGATTTAATTAAAGAATTGACTACAGAAGCAGGAGGGAGAGGAATTTTTTATGAAGGAAAACTTACTGATTTCCCTGATTTTTCTCATTTAAAAGGAAAAGAAGATTATGATACTTGTGAAGGAATTTATAATCCCAAATTAAGAAAATTTATTGCCAATCCAATAAATTATGCTGGCTTTCATGAATATGCACATTTAGTTAATGATCTTATTGGTAAAATGATATATAGCCAAAGCATTTCAAATATGAATGTTGTAAAAAATGAAATTTTAAAAAATGAAGGATATAAAAATAATGAGGAAATAGATGAATTTGCAACATTTTTGATGGAAGTTTTCTTTAGTAGAAGAACAATTAAAAATATGAATAAATATGTGTTAGAATCAAAATTTCCTAAAACAAATGAAATATTAGAAGATCTTGTAGATAAAACTTACAAAACATATTATTAATATTAAGAAAGATTAAGATTATAGTTTAATAACCTTTAAATAATTAGAGTTCATGGAATTTTTACTATGTTTGAACCATTTAGTTCTGAACCGGAAAGAATAAGTGAATATCTTAAATGGCAGGAAATTTTTAATTTTGAAGGCGGGGAATTTTATCAAAATAATCCTATTCTTCAAGAACATATGTCCGATAAACCTTTGAATATGAGGAATCTTCTTTTATATCACGGTGATTACGCCAGAGCTAATAAAGTTTTAACTAAATTTGGAGTTAAAGCTTTGGATAAAATTTCAGATAAATATACCTTTTCAGGTTATAAAATTACTTATAATGATATTACTCCTTTTTTTGAAGTAAGAGTTAGTCCAAATTTATATGTTCAAACAATTTATGAAATTTATCAGATTCAATTTTTTCCGGATGTGATTAAAAAATTAATTATTAAAGGTAATGGTCGGGGAATATTTTATAATGGAAAACCTACTGATTTAGCAGAGTTTGCTGAATTTAGAGGTAAAAAAACAAATTATGAGCCTTATTATCCTTTTGATGAATGTTGGGGGATTTGTAATTTTGGATCAAAAACTTTTGTTGCACAACCTCATAATAATATTGGATTTCATGAATTTGCACATTTATCGGATTATTTTGTTGGAAAAGTATTATTTGGTGATTTCCTTTCTGAAAATTCTTTAGTAAAATCTGATTTTAACAAACTTCAGGGTGGCATGCTTTTTGGGGATTTTTGTGAAACTTCATGTGAATTTTTGGCTCGTTTTATGGAAAAATATTTTAGCAGAGATTTTGAAAAAAAAGTCTTATATAATAAATTCCCGCATACTACTAGATTTTTAGATGACATTTTAGATTCGTTAGTGAAGAAATATTAAAAGAATTAGATTTAAAAATGATGAATTTAATACTAAGTTATGGCTGAAATATATTTTGCAAAATTTCCAAAAAAAAGAATTAGTCCTGAAGTTTTTTCTAAAGGTAAATCTCTTGCGTTTAAATTAGATGAAATGATTATTAACCAAATTGCTAAAAACGGTTCTATTGATGAGGAATTAGGATCTAATTATTATGGTGTTGGAGTAGCAAGAGTAGATAATGGTTTAGTTGATATTCCTGAAAATTATAAAAATGATATTTATCTAGAAGTTATGTTTGGTAAAGGACGACCGGATTATTTGGAAATTCCTGGTGAACTTGAAGGAATATTAATTTTTGAAAGCATACTACTAGATTTTTAGATGACATTTTAGATTCTTTAGTAAAGAAATATTAAAAAAATTAGATTTAAAAATGATGAATCTCATACTAAGATATGGCTGAAACATTTGTTTGTGGATTTCCTAAGAAAAAACTTAATGCAGAAGAAAATGAAAAAAGAGAAATGGATTTTAGGCAAGCTAAAAATCTTTCAACAAAACTATATAAAATGATTGATTATCAAGTTGGAGATAATAGGGGATTTCTTGTTGGTGTTATTATAAGAAGAGTAAACCCAGAAAAAAATCAAATTCCTAAAGGTTATAATCAGAATGTTTATCTCACCGTTTTGCATACAACTGAATTTAAACAGTACAGAGATTTAATTATTCCTAAAAAATATAATGATTTATTAGTTCTTAGAGAAGAATCGGGTCCTTGCACATTTGGTTAATTTTAATTTCTTTTTTCATCTAATAATTCACTTGTTGAATCTTTAGACTCTTCATAATGGCTCATTCCTTCCTGAATTACTTTTGTTATTTCTTTAATATCTCTTGCAAAAATATCTAGATTATTTTTTGAGTCAATAAATGAATTTAATAAATATTCTTCAATTTTTGTTGCTCCGGTTTTTCCTTGCGAATCTAAACCTAAATTAAATAATATAATCGGTAATTCCCCAATTACTAATCCTACGCAACACATTTTGTTTATGATTAAATCAACTACATATTCTTCCATTGTGTCTTTTGTTGCAAAACTGTAAATATTCATGTCTTTTTCCTGACCGATTCTGTCTAATCTTCCGATTCTTTGTTCAACAGACATTGGATTCCAGGGCAAATCATAGTTAATCAATGTATAACAAAACTGCAAGTTAAGTCCTTCGGCTCCTGTGTCTGTACTTATTAAAATTTGAGAATTTTCTTTAAATTCTTTAATTTTTTCAGATTTTTCTTCACGAGTTAATCCCCCCATAAATTCTGTAATCTTAATATTTTTAGGAATTTTTTCAATCATATACTTTAATGTTATTGGGTGTTTTGTATAAATTAGTATTTTTGCTTTTGGATCTTCTTTTAAAGTTTTGTCAATAATTTCAATTAATTTTTCCATCTTAGAATCTTTTTTTAATTCTTTATAATCCTGTAAAATTTCGTTTGCAAAATTTCTTGTTTTTCTATGATATTTTTCATCATTTGCAATTCGTTCTAAACTTTCCATTGCTGATTTTGATGAGCTTGTTATTTTTGGAAGCAAAGCAAAAAGTATCAGCCTAGCATTTATTTCTCTGCCACTGCACGCAAAATATTTTTCTTTTAGTAAAGAACAAATTTTATTATAAATATTTTTTTCTTCGTCTGTTTGGTTTATTACGACAATTTTAGGAATTCTTTTTTTATAATTTATCCCTGTTTCATATCTTCTTCTTCTTACCATTACTTCATCAAGTTTATTTTTTAGTTCTTTAGGATTTAATGGATATCTTTTATTTCCCTGATTAAGAAATTTTTTTTTAAATTCTTTTATTGTTCCTAAATGTCCTTTTTTTAATAGATGCAGTAAATTGTATAACTCAATTAAATCATTTTGAAAAGGTGTTGCTGTAAGGAGCAAAAATCTTTTTTTTTGTAATTTGTCCACAAATCTCCATCTTACTGTATTTTTTTCTTTGAGTTTATGGGCTTCATCAACCATTACTAAATCCCATGAGATATTATGAATTTCTTTATATCTGAATTCTTTTGATTCTTTATCATAATTTTTTAATCTGTCTATTGAAGCTATTCCAAATGTGATGTTGTCAAGGTCTGATTCATTTTCAATAATTTTAAAATCAAGTTCAAATTTTTCTTTTAATTCTGCAACCCATTGGTCTACTAATGACGGGGGTGTTAAAATTAAGACTTTTTTTACAAAACCTCTCATGATACATTCCTTTAAAACTAATCCTGCAGTAATCGTTTTTCCAAGTCCTACTTCGTCGGCTAAAAGTGCTGAGCCATTAAAATCTCTTAATATATTTATTGCTCCGTCAATTTGATATTGCAGTTTATACGATAAATTTTTTTTAATCGATTCATAAGAAATTAATTCTGTTATTTGCGAACCTTCTGAAATTTTGTCTGCTTCTACTCGTAAATCAAGTAAGTTTGATGAATCAAATTGTTTATTTTCTAATTTTTCAAATAATGAAAATTCTTCATTAGAAAATGATTCGTTTATTATAATTTCTACCATCTTTTATTGGACTTAAAATTGAAGTTGTTTTTTAAGGATTATGGATGTTTAGAAGGAGTTTTTATGATTAATTAATGGACTTAATGTCCATTCGAGTTTGTAAAAAAAAAAGAAAATTTGAAAATTTATTCTGCCATTGGGCAATTACCTTGGTGTATTCCTTTTCCCATACCTTTTCCGTTATTTCCCGGAAATCCATTTTGTTTCATTTCGTTATGTTTTTCCTGAATTGCCTGAAAATTTTCTTCAGTAAGGCTATCTTGCATTTTAGCAATTTGTTCTTCCATTAATGCTTTCCATGTTGCAAAATCTCCTTCTTCAATAGCTGTTCTTATTGCATCCCTGTTAACTTTCATGTCAGCTTTTTCTTCATCAGTTAAGTTTTGATTCATAAATCCCATTCCAAAACCATTAGCTGAAATCAAACTTACACCTAGTAAAGCAATTATTGCTAAAGCTACTGAACCTAAAATTAATTTATTTGTCATTGATATTTTTATAACCCCCTTTCAATTTCTTCATAATAATTAATGTAAAAAATCTTTTTTAAAGAAGATGGACTAATCATCCATTCCTTTTATAAATCTAAAAACTCTTTATTTTTATGCCAATTAATCATATGACTGGGAATGCAATTGGAATGCAAATGATTTCTCAGTTTGCATCTTGTGGTTTTATGCTTGAAATTTTATATTCTTTTGTAATTATTGTTTGTAGTTTAATGATTTATTTTGGGACAAAAGAATTATATGAATTAAGTTCTCATAAGGGAATTAAATATTTTAGATTATCTTTTTTATTTTTTGCAATTGCTTATTTTTTCAGATCTTTTATTAAATTTATAGTAATGTATTTTAATATTGAGACAATTTTTAATTTTTCTCCTAAGACTTTTGGAATTTTATTTGGTCCTGCTACAATGTTTGTTTTTATGTATTTTAGTGCTATGGCAATTTTTTATCTTCTTTATAGTGTAATGTGGAAAAAATTAGAAAAATCACCAAATAAAATTTATTTGTTTCATTTTTTTGCTTTTATTATTTCTTTAATTACTATAATTTTTATGAATCCGTTTGTTTATTTATGGATGAATTTATTATTGCTTTCTTGTGTTATTTTTATTTATTATCTTTCAAGAAAACAATCAAAAATTAAGAAGTCTAAACATAATCTTCATATAATTTATACTTTGCTTTTTTCATTTTGGGTTTTAAATATTATTGATATTTTAATTCCGAATTTTTTCAAGACTTCTCAATTATTTATTTATCTTGCTTCTATTTTCTTATTTTTATTCATGCTTTACAAAGTTATTAAAAAAACAGGTGCAAATTAAAATGGTTGTTAAAAGAAATAAATTAGAAATTATTAAGGATATTTTGAATTTGATTAATAAAAATCATAATTTGATAAAATATACTCCTTTACTCCGGCAGTCAAATATTTCTTCTTCTCGTTTTAAAGAATATTATATTGAACTTTTGAAAAAAGATTTTGTTAAAGAGGTTCATCAAAAAAGAGAGAAATTTGTTTCTTTAACTGAAAAAGGGTTTAAGTTTTTAGAAAAATACGAAGTTATTGTTAATTTTATTGAAGAGTTTGAATTATAATCTAACGATATTCCTTTCTTAAATATTCAATCTCTTTTTCTGAAAATACAGGTAATTTTGAAGTTAATGAATTAGATTTAACTGCAGAAATAATATTTCCTTTTGAAGGTTTTTCTCCTTGGCAATAACTCATTATTGTTTCTTTATGAGGGCAATTTTCATATAATGGTTTTAAAAAAGAAGCTCCAAATAAAGAATTATTTATACAAAAAGTATGGCAATCTTTTGTAGGATGATTTAATCCTAATGAATGTCCTAATTCATGAACAAAAACAAAAATATCTTTTGAATACAAATATATTTTTCCTTCTCCAATTGGTGCTCTCCCACTTTCTTTTCCAATAATTTTTCTTGAATCATACTGTTGGTCATATTCTGCAGAAATTAAATATTTTGAAGAATTTATTTCTTCCCTTAATTTTTCTTCTTGCTGTTTGAAAAAATTATTTGTTCTTGAAACAGCATAAATATCTATATTTCCTAAAATCTCTTGTAATGGCATTATCTTTTTTATATAACTTAATTGAGTTTGCCATTGTTTTATTTTAAGATCTAAAGAACTTTTTTGACTTTTAACATCATTTAAAATTAACAATAAGCCGATATCAATAGCTCCATCTCCAATTTTTAAATTGTTCATAATTTTTATGAATTTTAATCTTTTTTAAATCTTTAGGGTATCAAAACACTTATAATTCCATTTGATTATTAATTATCATGACTAAAACATTTAAAGAACTGGGATTGTCTCCGGAATTTATTGAAATTTTAGAAAAGAATAAAATTATTGTTCCTACTGAGATTCAAGAGAAAGCAATTCCTTTAGCTATGAAAAGAATGGATATTATTGGTATTTCTTCTACCGGAAGTGGTAAAACATTAGTTTTTGTGGCTCCGATTGTTGAACAATCTAAAGGTGGGAAAGGTATTATCGCGTTAATTTTAGTTCCGACTCGTGAATTAGCTGAACAAGTAGCGAATGAATTTCGTAAATTTTCGAATAAAAAACTGAAGATTTTTTCTGCATATGGTGGTGTTAGTATTGAAGAACATGTTAAGAAAATTGTAAATGCTGATGTTGTTGTTGCGACTCCTGGAAGATTATTAGATTTGATGAATCGTAATGCTGTTGATTTAACAAAAATTGAAACTTTAGTGATTGATGAATTTGATCGTATGCTTGATATGGGTTTTGTTCCGGATGTTGATTTAATTGTTAAAAAATGTCCCACTAAAAGACATACCATGCTTTTTTCCGCTACAGACTCAAAAAAGATTAGTTCTATTGTTCAGGAATATGTTACAAACCCAAAAAGAATATTTGCTCAGGCTCATGTTGAAGCATCAAAACTTGAACAAAGTTATTATTATACAAAAAATGATTCAAAACTTTCGCTTTTGGTTTATCTGTTAAACGATAAAAAACCTGATAGTTCTATTGTGTTTTGTTCTACTCGTACTGATACTGATTTTGTTGGAAAGGGTTTAGAGTCGCTTGGTTTTAATGTTAAGATTCTTCATGGCGGGCTTGACCAGAAAAAAAGAACCAGAATTTTAAAAGAATTTCATAAAAATGCCGGTATTTTAGTTTGCACTGATGTTGCTTCTCGTGGTCTTGATATTAAAAATGTTAATTATATTTTTAATTATGATATTCCTCGAACAAGAGAGGGTTATATTCATCGTATTGGGCGAACAGCTAGGGCTGGAAAAGGCGGACATGCTATAAGTATTATTTCAACTAAGGATATGCCTTTATTTCGTCAAATTTTAGAAATTAAAGAGTTTGAAATTGAAGAGAAGGAACTTCCTTTTCTTGAGAAGATTATTGATTTTAGTGATTTTGAAAATCCTGAAAAAAAGAAAAAAAAGAGTCGTGGCAGTGGTAAAAAAAAGTTTAGAAAAAAAGGTTTAAGATGGGTTTCTATTGATGACCCTAATTTGAGTAATCGTGAAAGAAAGAGAAGTGTTAATCGTTTTGAAAATGATGAACCTGGTAGTTCTAAAAAAAGACCTAAAAAAATTAAACGTAAATTTGGAAGTTATGGTGGAAAGCGTGGGTTTAAGAAAAAATCTAATAGACCGAAAGGTCGAAGCAATAGAAAAACGAGGAAATAAGATTTGAAAACTAAAATTGGCTTCTGCCCGTTTCAAAGAAAACAAAAGGCGTGCTTCTTTGGGCAGGACAATAAGAGGAATAAAGAATTTACCTAACTTTACAGGGGTTGGTTATGCAAAAGATAAGACTTTTTTGTATAAGGGAAAAGAAACATATTATTACATAGACAATCATGGGCATGGTGAAGCAGTAAGTCATGGGATAAGAATTTGGAGAAAACCTAGAGAAGATAAGGAAAACAAATAAAATGGATTCCAAAAAGAATTTATTTTTATCCTTTTTATTAAATAAATTAAAAAAATTATTATATATCTACACTCAAAAGACTCATTATTAATAAGATAGTACTAATTAAAATCAAAACATAATAATAAAGCCATGGTTGTTTTGTATGATATAAATAGTATAGAATACCTATGCAAAATAAACTACCGATAGAATAACTAATTATTGGCCAAGAATATAACAACATTCCAATGGTTGCCAAAACAACAGCAATTGGTACAGCCATATAAATTGCTTTGTAAAGTACTTTTAATTTTGAATTAAAAACTAACCATGAAATTAAACCGATTATTGCAACAAAAGATAAATGCAATAATGGAGACAACCAATAGATTATCATATCTAAATCAAGTGGTACGAACAGTTCAATAATCCATCTTACTGTACTTTGGTAAATAAAATCAAATAAGAATGTGATATTTAGCAATATAAAACCAAAAAAAGTTACAGCTACTATAGATAAAATATTTTTTATAACTGGATTTTTAAGAAATTTTTTCATGATTAATATAAAAAAAATCTTAAATATGTTTTTATTGGATCTAATTTTATTTCAAAAGGATTTAATCTTTCAGTAAATCTTTTTTTTGCTGACTCTATTAAATTTTCTAATTCTCCCTGTTGAATATCAATAATTCTTCCGGAATGATTAAGATAATTAAAATTATTTACTACATCAATCATATCTCTTCCGGGAAATTCTTTAAAAAGATAAATTAATGAAACTGGAACTATTGTGTCATCATTTGCTTTTGTTAAATCTAAATGAAAATCCGAATTTGTTAATACAGATTTGTGATTAACAGATTTTACTTCAAAACCAAAATCTTTTTGTGAGGGATAAATTATATGCCCATTAATAGTTAAATATTTGCTTGGTTTTACTTGATATAATTTTTGGGTCAATTCATCCGGCACATAATTATGTGCTTGTGTATCTACATCTGTAACTAAAGATAAATACAAATCCCAATTAGTAGTTTTTTTTATATTCATAAAAAAATAAAATATATCTGGTATATAAATTTTGCCGTGAAGAAAAATATTTATTAAAAAATGATAATTTATTTTTTAAATCTTAATTGATTTGGTAAAATAAATCCAATACCGATTTTTTGCATAAATTTTTCTAATTGATTTCTTTCAGTTACTAATTTACCTGATTTTAAACATCCTGCATAAAAACTTAAATCATTTTTTTGAAGATATTTTTCTATAGCTTCTCTTCCTGCTAAAGCAGTTTCAACAAAATAAAGATTTCTATGAAGAAAAGATTCTTCAGTTATAATCTGAAAATGAGGAACTTTAGAATTACCTTTATAATTTGGACTTTCTAAACCAAGAATATCTCCTTCTGGATATAGAGTCCATCCTTCTCTTTTTCCATTTAAAGGACAATATAACAATTTCATTCCTAGTGGGGAATCTTGATATCCTTTAACAATCTTTTTTGGAATCGCCAAAATTAATGGAGAAGACCATTCAATATCAGTATTATCAAAAGCAATTAATTCTCCGGGAGTCCAATCTAAATTTGAAAGACTGGCATCTTTATACCTATTTATTTGTTTTACCATAATTTTATTATTGTTATAACTTTTATAAAGTTGTTGCTTAGATTATATATTTAAAATTATTTTAATAGAATTCAAGACAAAGATTATTTTCAAGGAAGAATTTCATATCCATCTTTTGTTGATTGAAGAATTATTTGTTTTGGTTTTTCAGGATATTTATCTAAAAAGTGTGGCATTACAACTAATTTATCAATTGTTCTTAAATTTATAGTATCTATATGTTTACTATTTACTTGTCTTGCAATTTCTTCTCCAATATCATGAGATACTCCGATATATGCTCTTTCAACGGGATATTCGACATCTCTTGTACCAGTTAAATAAACAAACTCTTCTGAAAGTATTGGTTCTAAAAATACATTGTATAATTCTCCTTTTATCTGTTGGTTTCTTGATATTACCACAGCTAATTCTCCTCTATGATTCTCTCGTATTTGTCCACCAAAAAAAGCTCTCATAAAAACATGAACGAGGATTAATTTATAAATCTTTCTTTTAAAAAAATAAAAAAATCTCCCCAGAATTGCTTCTCGGGGAATTAAAAGAAGGATTTATAATCAATATAATCTTAAGTATAGTATGTTTAAAATTTTAAAAAAAAAGTTTGGAAAATTTACTAAAGTTAAACTCTTAAATTGTGATAGCAATGAGTATATTACAATAATTCCTGAATTTGGTGCTAATGTAAATGAAATTGTACTTGGAAAAAATAATAGTTTATTTTCAATCATTGATGGTGATAAAAATTCTAATGAATTAGTCAAGAATGAATGGTTTAAAGGTGCTAAACTGATTCCTTTTCCAAATAGAATTAATAATGGGATTTATTTACATAATGATGTTGAATATAAATTACCTCTTAATTTTATTGCTCAAAAACATGCAATTCATGGGTTAGTCTATAATAAACCTTTTAAAATTACTAAAAATAAAGTAACTAAATCAAAAGCGATTTTAACGCTAGAATATACTGGAAATAAATTAATAGGATATCCATTTAATTTTTTGGTCTCAATTACATATATATTAAGTTCAAAGGGGTTTAAGTGTATTACATCAATTACTAATAATGATAATCTTCAAATTCCTGTAGGAGATGGATGGCATCCTTATTTTATAATGAACAGAAAAGTTAATGATTTATTTTTAAAAATTCCTTCAACTAAAAAAATTTCGGTAGATAATCGTATGATCCCAACAGGAAAAGTAGTTATGATGAAAAGATTTTCAAGACTAAATCAAATTAATAAGCAAAATTTTGATACAGGATTTATTATATCTAATGCAAAAAAGAAGATTGCAATAACTGAAATTGTAAATAAAATATTAGGTATTACAATACAAATCTGGCAAGAAACTGGAAAAAATAAATATAATTATCTTCAAGTATTCATTCCTCCAACAAGAAAATCAATAGCAATAGAACCTATGACTTGCAATACTAATGCCTTTAATAATAAAGAAGGACTGATTTATCTTAAACCTAAGGAAAAATTTTCTGCAAGCTATGGTGTAAATTTAGTATAATTTTAAGTTATGCATTAACTCTAAAAAAGATTATTTAAGGTTTTATAGAAGCAATTTTTATTGGTAAAAACCTTCTAAAAAAATTAACCTAAGAGAAATAATCTCTTAGGTTTTTATTATAAAAAATAAATTAAAAATTTATTTAAGTTCAAAAGTTGCACTAACACTTGCTGTTACTTCTTTTTCTCCAGGTTGAATATTTGTTGCTTCAACTTTTGCAAGAGCATAATCTTCTGCAACACCCATTCCTCTTGTTGAATAAACATTCCATGGATAATAACCGAAATCATTAACGCTTGTAGAAATTAAATCTCCTACTTCTTTGTTAAATCCTTCTGCAACAGCTTCTGCTTTAATTCTTGCATCTTCTGCTGCAAGTTTCATAGCTTCTGCTTTATATTGGTTTTGAAGTTTTTGACTTAATTCAAAATTAATGTAACTTATTCCTGCACCTGCGTTAGCACCTGCATCAATAATGCTACCTAATTTATCTGAATCTTCTGAATCAATTTCAACTCTTATTGAATGAGTTGCTTTGAATCCTTTATCAATTTGTTTGCCATTTTTATCCCATTCATAATTAGGATAAATATTGTAATTTTCAGTTACAATGTTTTTTCTTTCAAAACCTTGTTTCAATAATTCAGTAATTAATTCATCTAATATCAAAGAATTTGCATCTTTTGCTTCTTCACTTGTGTTTCCTGTTGTTTCAATGTTAAAATAAACACTGATTACATCCGGCATTGCTTTTACTGTCGCCAAACCTTGAACATTAATACTATTTTTTTCAGGATTAACTGCCGAATTAAAAATATATAATGTTGAAAAAGCAATTATTAATACAACTACTGAAATTATTATTGTTATTTGTACTGCTGTATTTTTTGTCATATTTCTTTAAACCTCCTTACAATTTTCTCCAATTTAATATTGTAAAGATTAAGATTGCCGTTAATGAACCAGCTAAAAACCATATCCATAATGGATTTATCGGGAAACCAACAAAATTTTCTATTGAATTTATTGTTACATCTCTTGCTGTATCTGTTGCAATTTGCGGTGCTCCTGCAAAAGAACCTTTAGTCATTTCTGAAGAACTTAATGTTTGAATATTTGCTAATGAGTTTGTTATTTTTTCATAAACATAAACTGCAAATGTTAATGAACCGGTTAATAAGAAAACGGGTAATAATGATTTAAGTTTTGAAAATATTTCAGTTGTATCTTTTGGAGCAATTATTATTGATTTATTTGATAGTTCATACATTATAATTTTTTTACCTTTACTGCTCCAAAAAAAGTTTTTTCTTTTTTGGATTATTTGTGATTCAAGAAGTTTTTTTAAGTTGTAATCTACAGTATTCATTGCTAAACCTAATTTGTCAGAAATTTCTTTTGCATTTGCTTCTTTGACTGTTGTTAGATAATTAATTATTTTTTTAGAGGTTTCACTGCTTAGAACTTCTGCAATTTTTTTGAGTTTAGAATCTTTTAAAGATACTAACATAAAATTTTCATCTGTCATGAATATATTTTAGAGAATATACTTTATAAATAATTTGAAGGATTCAATTTGATTTGAAGTCATTGCACTTCTATCTCTGAAATAAAAGGTCTGGATTTATGAATATTCCTTGTTTTTATTTTTTTTGAGATATTTCTTGAATTTCCTTCAACTGAAGCAAAAAATAATTTTTTTGGTTTTAATGGCAAAATTGAAAAAATAACACTACTTGCTGTTTTGCCTGTATCAATACAATCATTAATTATTAATATTTCTTTTTTAATTCTTTCTTTAAAATCTTTTTTTTGTTGATAATCTGGAATCATCAATTGAGAATCATTTTCTTTAACATGAGAATATCTTGCAACTATTAAATCATCAATATTTGTTAAATTCATTGCTAAATAAGCTGGTTCAAAACCACCATTAGCAATGCACATCAGACCGGTTGGATCTATAGTTCTTGCTTTTAATTCTTCCTGAAGAATCAATCCAAAATTTTGAATATCTCCTTCACGATAATTCAAATATCTTGATTTAGCCTTTCTTGAAGTATCACCATATTCTAAAATTTGTTCTGCAGAAGGTAAAATAATTTCTCTAACTTGATTTATATCAATTCCTTCTCCACTATAAAATTGTCCAATTGATATCTTTCCTGCTTTTATTAATTTGTCCAATGTTTCTCTTTGTGATTTCCATTTTTGTTCCTGAACAGGTGAAAAAATTAATCCATCGTGATATAATTGAGTAATCGCCAGTAGTTGTTCTTTAAAATCAATTATATTTTCTTCCCCTTCAATTTTCCGGATTAAATTTTCTAAATAATCTCTATTCTTTTCATTTGAGAAATTTATTTCTGTGTTATAATAATCATATAAATTTGTTTTTGCTAATTTTACCATATCATAAACATTATTTTAATAATTTATAAATCTTTCGTAATGTTATTCCTTAATAATAGTTACAATATTAAAATTTCATTAATTTACATTTCTTACAGATATTATTTCTTGAAGGTTCACCACAATACTGGCAATATTGAATTATATTTTCTTTGCTTTTTTGTAATTTTTTCATAGTTATTTCCATATTTTTTACAATATTTTCTTTCTCTTTTGTAGAAAGTGTATTTAAGAATTTTCTTACTTCTATTCTATATGAATCTAATGCACATGGACATTTATCATAAATTACAGGCAAGTTTAATTTTTTTGTATAAGCCCTTATATCATTTTCTGCTACATAAAATAAAGGTTTTATTCTGGGAATAAATTTTTCATCCTGAATATTTTGTGTTATTGCACCGGAATTTGCGCTTAATTTAGGATTGCCTTTAAAAAAGTTCATTAAAAATGTTTGAGCTTCATCATCAAGATTATGCCCTGTTGCTATTTTATCTGCTTTTAAGTTTCTTGCACATTTATTAAAAATCCATTTTTTTAATACTCCGCAAATTGCACAATTTTTAAGATTTCCTTTTGCTTGTTTTGATTGTATTGATGTTCTAAGATAACACATTCCTGCACCCATTTCTTTTTTCATGTCATAAATATGAAGTTTTATGTCTAAATCTTTACAGAGTTGTTCAACAGATTCTCTGCATCTTTTACTATATGTTCCAATTTCCAGATCGATATGAAAACCTTCTATATTATATCCTAATTTTTTTAATAAATAAGCTGTAAGAGTTGAATCTTTTCCTCCTGAAAGTGCAACTAAGACTTTTTCTTTTTTATTGCACAATTTGTTTTTTTCAATCGTATTTTTTATTTTAAGTTCTATTTTATCCATGATTAATCTAAAAAAAGGTAGTTTTTAGGGTTTGTGATTTAGATTAAATTTAAAAGAATAACGTTCCTTAAACTATATATGGATTTCAAAAAATTATCATTATTAGCGTTAATTATTCTTGTTTTAAATCTTATTTGGGAATTTTCTCATTATAGACTTTATTTTGATTTAACAGGCATACCTTCAAATTTGCATTTGGTTTTAGCTTCTTTTGTTGATGTTATATTAATTTTTATAATTATTTTATTAATTGCTTCAATTAAAAAGAAATTATCTTGGATAAATAATCCTTCAAAAAGCGATTATGTATTTTTTATAATTATAAATTTTATTTTAGCATTTGTTTGGGAATTAATTAATATTAATCTTGGAAGGTGGGCATATAAAGAAATAATGCCTACTCTTTTTGGTGTGGGTTTAAGTCCTATTTTGCAATTGCCAATTACTGCCGGATTAAGCTTGTTTTTGTTTAATGGGTTAAGTAAAAAATTTTAAACCGGGATAAAATTTTTGAATAAAGAATATAAACTGGATCTTATTAGAGATCATATGAATATAATTAATAATATTTCAATGTTTTTTCCTGTAACTCCTATTTCTCAGGAAAAATTAATTTCTCTTTTGAAAAATAAAGTGATTACTTCAAAGTATTTAAACAGAACAAAAGAAGACATTGAAACTGAAATTGATAAATATTCAGTTAATTCATCTAAAATAAATCAAAGATCTTTAACCACTCAAATTAAAAAATTTGATGAGTCAATGGCTGTTCCTGAAATTTGTGATGAAGTTATTTATGGGTTATTAGAAAGAATATACCAAGACAAAAAACAACCGAATCATATTGAATATGTAACAAGTACTGAACATTCAATACCAACATCATTGCAAAGATTTTTAGCTGATAAAGGCTGGAATAATACTTATGTAAATAATTTTTTTGACAGAGGTTGTGCCGGTGCACTTCCTGCAATACATAATGCATTAAATTTACCTTATGCAACAGATATTTTTTGTGCAGAAATATTTTCTCCATATGTAGATTTAATTGCACAAAGTTTAGCACAAAAACCTAATCCTCAATTAGTTATTGAAGGAACACTTTTTAGTGATGCTTCTGTTTTATGTTCAACAATTTCTCAAAGAAATTTTAAAAAAGCAAAATCAAATGGATTAGAATTATTAGCATATAATGAAATAATCATTCCAGATACCCATAAAGGAATTCATTTTAGATCATCAACAGATAAATTAAATTTATCTGTTTTGCCTTATGTTCCTGCAAAAATAAAAGAATATGTTCTGGATTTTGCAAAAGAAATTTGCAAAAAGGCACATATTAATTTTGAAAAAGAAAAAAAATCTTTGGTTTATGCAGTTCATCCCGGAGGACCTAAAATTTTGACAAATATTCAGGAAGAATTTAATTTACCATTAAGTTATTTTCAAAATAGTATTGATTTATTATATAACTATGGAAATTTTTCTTCTCCAACCTGCCCGATTTTATTAAAAGAGATTTTAGAAAATCCTGCAATTAAAAAAGAACAAAAGATATTGACTATTGCCGCAGGTCCTGGAATAACTATAAATGGTTTGGTATTAAATAAAATTTAATTAAAATGAATAAAAAATTAACACAATCTCAAATTTATAATGAATTTATGCTAAAATTTTATGATTTGACAGTTTTACAAATTTCTAATCAATTTATTTGGCGATGTCCTACAAAAAATTTGCTTGATTTTTTTAACAAACATGTTACTTCAAATCATTTAGATGTTGGTGTAGGAACCGGATATTATCTTGATAAATGTATTTTTCCCTCTAAAAATCCACGAATAGGATTAATGGATATTAGTTCAGGAAGTCTTAAAGCAACACAAAAACGAATTAATAGATATTCTTCGGAAGTTTATCCTCAAAATATACTTGAAGAAATAACTGCAGAAATAGAACCATTTCAATCTATTTCTATGAATTACCTTATTCATTGCATTCCTGGAAATATGGATGAAAAGTTAAAAATTTTTGAAAATGTTCAAAAAGCACTTTTACCAAATGGAATTATTTTTGGTTCAACATTAATTTTTGATGAAAATCAAAACAGAATTGCAAAAAAATTAATGCAAAAATATAATGAAAAAGGAATATTCTATAATTATCAGGATTCAAAAGAAGGACTAGAAAAAAATTTAACAAAATATTTTAATCATTTTGAAACACAAAAAATCGGTTCAGCAATACTTTTTACTGGACAAAATTAAAACTTAAACTTATAGAAAAGAAGCAGGCAATTGATTAGTTATAATTTTTTTAAAAAAATCTTCAAACATTTTTTCTTTATTAATCTCTACAATTAAGCACCATCTTGGGCTTAAAATAATATTGTAAATCCCAACAACCTCGTCACCGCTATATGTAATGTATTCAATAATTTCACCGGAAGATTTATTGATTTCTTTATTTTGTTTTATAGCTTCAATATTATTTACACATTGCGATACTGTTGAAGTATTAATTACCTGAGTTAATACTCCGCTATTTTCTTTTTTTAAAATTTTAGAGGGAGTTAATAAAAATAAATTTTCATTTACTAAATAACTTTCTATAAAATTGCTTTCTCCATTTAAATCCATTAAGAATTTAACCATTTCTTCATCTGGAACTCTGTAAGAAAAATACCCCAAAAATTCTCCCTTTTTGTTGAATATTTTTTTCATTATTAATAAATAAAATATTCCTGAATCCGGATGAGGAAGAATCATGTATGTATTTTCTTTTTCATAAAAATCTTCTTTTAAGTACATTATTGATTCCGGATAGGATTCAGTAGTATCATATCCTATTAACCATCTTTCTTTATCTGCAACAATTATTCCTTTATTATCAATTACCCCCATTGAAGTTGTCGGAAATTTTTCAAAATAATTTATTGTTTCATTTAATGTTTGATTATATTCTAAATCCTGTTTATTTGTTTCTAATAATTTTATAAATAAATTTTGATTATAAGCCTGCCAAAAGAACTTTTCCTGTTTTATAATAAATTTTTCTATTTCCTGGCTTTTATTTTCTAAGATTATATTCATCTTTACATAAATATTTCTTTTTTGTTCATTATATTTTATTATGGCATTAACTGAAGAAACAATTAAAAGCATTATAAAAATAAACACTATAAATAAAAAATGATATTTATTTTTCTTAATTTTCATATTATAATAAATTAAATGATTTTTATTAATTAAAATACGAATCTATTAGGTCGTAATTTTATTATAAACTAATTATTTATTCTTAAATGAATAAACTTTTGTCTGATAATGAATTAAAACAAATTCTTGAAGTTAATCAACAAACATTAAATATTTTTAAAAAAATTCAAAAAGAAACAATTGAAGAGGCTAATAATTCAAATAAAAGGTCAAAAAAAATTCATGTTATTGGTATTTCAGGAAGTGCACGAGATGAATTTGATATGGCACAGCAAAAATCAAATTCTGAGGAGCTTTTAGAAACTTGTTTACAACAATGCAAAAAGTTAGGTGCAACTACCGAATTAATTCCTTTGAGAAAATATAACATTCAACATTGCAAAGCTTGTTATTCAACGACAAATACTCAATGTCATTTTTATTGCTCATGTTATCCAAAAGGAACTAAACAAAGTGATGATATGACTAATATACTTTATGATAAAATAATTAAGGCAGATGTAATAATTTTTGCTACTCCGGTGAATAATTTTAAAATGTCAACATTAATGGCGACATTTATTGATAGATGCATTAGTTTAGATGGTAGTTTAAAACCTGCAAATTCAAAAGCTCCAAAAGATAAGGAATTAAACATTAAGCATACAAAATTTATTGAATTAACTGCTAATAATAATATTCCGGGCAGTGGATTTTTAAAAAGATTTACTGGTAAAGTTGCTGGTGTTATTGTTACAGGTCATGAAGAAGGTGCGTCAATGGTTATTTCCAGTTTATTTATGACATTAAGTCATTTTGGTATGCTTTTTCCTCCATTTAATAATATGTATGCCATGTCTTCTATTTGTAATTCAACTTACAAAGATAAAAAAATTGTTGTAAGTGAATGTTATAAAAAAGAGGCAAGATTATTGGCTCAAAATTTAATTAATGCTGTTAAAATTTCAAAAAAATGTAAATTAACTGATTGGAAATATGATTATTCTATTGATTAAAAGGAGGTAATAAAATGATTAAAAAAAATATGCAAGAAATGAAAAAAAAAGTTTTATTTATGTGTATTTGTAAAAGTTGCCCAAGTTGGATTGATTGTAAGGAACAAGGAGGATTTTGTTTTCCAACAATAAGTAAAAGCAAATGCATTAAAAAAGAAAATGGATGCATTTGTGGAAATTGCCCCATTACAAAAGAAATGGGATTAAAGCATGGATATTATTGCACAAGAGGATCAGAAAAAGAGCAAAGTTAGATTTTTTTTCCATGTTTCCACATAAAATCAAAATATGATTTGTAGGCTTTTGCCGCAAAAGAGTTTTCGATTATAATTGCTTCTGGCTCATCTGTCCAAATTATAATTGCAATTTTATCCCCATAGATATTTGTTACTGCAGGACTTTCAGTAATTCCTGGAGCATATTTATTTTCTGAAGTTTTATGATCTATTTCTATTCTTCCTTTTCGAATTAAGTTTTTTGTTTTTATTTTATTTTCTTTTTTCATTCGTTCAAATTGTAAAGCAAATTCTGGCATTCTTTTGGAAAATTGTCCTTCTGAACCAAAAACATAATTATCTTTTCCAGTTCTAATTATATCTAAAAAAACTGTTCTTACACCTTTAAGCCCTTTAAATAATCGGACTTGTCCTTCAACTTTTTTTATTTCATGCATCTCTTGAAGTTGAGGTAAAATTTCTTTTACATCTTCTTCTTGCTCTTGAAGATATTCAAGTATTCTTCTTGGTCCTGTAACTTGAAACCATTTAACTTTACCAATATTAACATAACTAACTAATCCTTTTTCTTGTAATATTTTAAGTGAATTATATGCACTACTTCTATCAATTTTTGCAATCTTTGCAATTTTTCCAGCTTTTGTAGAACCATTTTTGTTAAGTGTTAAATAAACTTTTATTTCATTTGGAGAAAATCCTATCTTTTCAAGTGTTGATTCAATTTTCATTAGACTAAAAATATTTATCTCTTTATAAGTTTGTTGTTTTATTTTCTACAACATAATTTAGGCATATTGCCCTTAGGGGCATCACCTCTTTTTTGTCCTTAGTTTTTTAAGCTAAAACTTTTTTTACTATTTCTTCTAATGTTCTTCTTCCACCACATTCTGACCAGATGATTGGTACTCCGATTTCTTTTGCTACTTCTCGCTTCTCTCTATTGTCGCAATCGCAAGCTACTAAGGTTAGTTTATTTCCTTGTCCCGCCATTCTTTGCGCTGCCCTGAGTGCATTGTCTTTTGCATATCGTCCTACATATAGGTAGATTTTTTCTACATCTTCAGGATTTATTCTGTTGTAAAGCCCATGTAAGATTTGCCCTAATTTATTATCTGCTTCTTCACTTCCCCATGTTCTTGTGTTATCATGGCTATAGATTACTAATGGACCATTTTTTCCTTTGTATGTTCCTGCTTCATAGTTTTCTACGCTATTGTATGTAATTACTAGTGTTGCCTTGTCTGTTGTTTGGTTTTCCATTTTCTTTATCTTGCCCTCCATTTTAACTTTATTTGAGCCTTAGCTAAGCTAAGGGTTATGATGTAGTCCGGTGATGTTGGTTTGATTTTCATTAATTAGAAATAGTTCTAAGGGTATATAACTAATTGTTGTAGATTATTCTACAACATATATGATTTATAAATAATCAAAACAATGAAAAGATAATTATTAAATTTTACATAAATATTTATATATAAAAAATTAATTTAAAAAATTATGGATATCGATAATAAAAATATCAAAGAAGAAAGAAAAAATTTAATTGACTTGGTTTTGGGAGCATATCTTTCGATAAGGCATCCAATTGCATATGTAAGTATGCCTATTACTTCGGGAAAAATATTATATGATGTTTTAGAAAAAAAAGGTGTTAGAAACATAGAAGAATTAATTAAGCAAGACCCGGATTCTCTTTATAATGATATAATAAAACCGAATGTTGAAATGGGAATTATGGCTGCTGATAATCTTGACACAAAACTTCCTCCTATTGCCCCTTCTGTTTTTGAAGCTAAAAAATTTAGATGGTCTCAGGAAGATTATATGTCTTTATGGCTTAAAGTTATTGAAGAAAGAGCTGAAGAGATGCACATGACTGACGGCTGGGAATATTCAAATGGTGGAGTTCAGGAATTTGTTAAGGCAATGCAAATGCAATTTTTATTTGCTCATGTACCAAATGCATCTCCAGAATTTTATCAGAGAATGAGAAAGATAACTGTTTTTGATTTAAATAAAAAAGAATTAAGGTTAGATGATGGTTTTAAAAAAATAAAAGAATCAATTTTAGATTTAAATAAAAGAGGATTTCCACATAATTCTTTAAGAGGATCTGTCAGAGATCTTTATAATATTAATGGATTTTTTATATCACATGGAACAAGTGCTAGTGAATGGCATATGCATATGAAATATTATTTAGATTTTGCAAGATTAGATAAAGAAATGGAAGAAATTATTAATTTAAAAAACTAAAAAATCTTAAATTCTTTTTCTTCTTAATAAATTCGCATTACTCACAACAGAAATGCTTGATAATGCCATTGCTAATTCAGCAAAAACAGGATTTAAAACACCTGCGACTGCTAATGGAATTGCTATTGTATTATAGAAAAATGCCCAAAATAAATTTTGCTTTATTTTTGAAAATGTTGCTTTTGATAAATTTATTGCTTGCACTACTCCTATTAATGAGCCTTTTGCTAAAACAATATCTCCTGCTTCAATTGCAATATCTGTTCCGGTTCCCATTGCGATTCCAACATTAGATTGTTTTAATGCAGGAGCATCGTTAATACCATCTCCCACAAAAGCTACAAAACCTTTTTTTTGCAATTCCATTACTTTTCTTGATTTATCTTCAGGTAAAACTTGTGCTAAAACTTCTTTAATCCCAACTTGTTTTGCAATTGCTTTAGCTGTTCTTTCATTATCCCCTGTCAGCATTACTGTTTTGTATCCTTGTCTATTAAGAGCTTGAATTGCTATTTTAGAATCTTCTTTAATTGCATCAGATACACCGATTATTCCTAATATTTTCTTTTCTTCAAGAATAATCATTGTTGTCTGACCTTTTTCTTCATATTCCTGGATTTCTTTTTCTAATCCTTTTAATGATATTTGTTTTTCTTCGATAAATGTTGGATTGCCGATTATAATTTTTTTATTTTTAATTATTCCTTCTACTCCTTTTCCCCTTATAATTTTAAAATTTTTAACATTTTGATATTTGCTTAAATTTGCTTTATTTACTATTGCTTTAGCTACAGGATGCTCACTTAATTTTTCTAAACTTCCTGCAAGTTCCCAAAAATATCCTTCATTTTTTTTATCTTTTATGAAATAATCTGTGACTTCAGGTTTACCTTTTGTGATTGTTCCGGTTTTATCGAATACAACAATTTTAACTTCTTTCATTGTTTGGATTGCTTCTCCTTTTCTAATTAATATTCCTCTTTTTGCACCCATTCCTGAACCAACGGTTAAAGAAATTGGAACTGCAAGACCCAATGCACAAGGACAGGCAATTACTAAGACAGAAATAGCAACTCCTATTGACCTTCCTAAATCAAATGAAGTGAAATACATCCAAAAAATAAAAGTTAAAAATGATAATACCAAAATAATTGGTACAAAAATTCCGGTAATTTTATCGGCAACTTCTTGTATCGGAACTTTTGTTCCTTGTGCTTCTTCAACTAATTTTATTATATGTGATAAGAATGTATCTTTTCCGATTTTTGTTGCTTTTATATATAATATTCCGTCTTGATTTATTGTAGCACCGATAACAAGACTTTTTACTATTTTGTCCACAGGTAAAGATTCGCCGGTAATCATACTTTCATCAACACTACTTTCTCCTTTAGTTACAATTCCATCAATTGGAATTTTTTCACCCGGTTTGACAATGATTATATCTCCTATTTTAACTTCTGATATTGGAATTTCTATTTCTTCTGTTCCTCTTAATATTCTGGCATTTTTTGCACCTAATTCTAATAATTTTTTGATTTCACTTGTTGCTTTTCCTTTTGCTTTATCTTCGATATATTTTCCGGTAATAAAAATTGTCATTATCATTCCTGAAACACCGGAATAATCTTGTATTTCCATAAAAAAACTTAGAATTCCTGTAAAATACGCAACCAAAGTTCCTAAAGCGATTAGTGAATCCATTGTAAATTGCAATTTCACAAATCCTCTTAAGCCAGATTTAATTATAGAAAAACCAAAAATAAAAAGTATTGGAAATGATGATATTAATAATAAGGGAGTCATAACTTCTTCTGAAACAATCATCATCCCAAGAATTTTAGGACCATACATTAATGTTGCAATTATAAATGTGAACATCCATACTCCAATTAATTTTTTCTTCCATGTAAGAATCTCATGATGTTTTTTTGGACTTGGAGAATTTGGAGAATTTGAAGAGTTTTTATTCTCTTCAAATTCTACTGCGACCGGATTATAACCTGCGTCTTTTACAGTTTTTTTCAATCTACCTTCTGTAATTGAGTCTTCAACTTCTGCAAAAGCACTTCCCATAATAGCATTTACAGCTATTTTTTTTGCACCAATTTTTTGCAAAGCTTTGTCTACGTGCGATGCACAAGATGCACAGGTCATTCCTTCTATTGTTATTTTTACTTTCTTCATTTATTTATTCCTCCTGTAAATTTAATTTACAAAATATTGAATAATATAATATTTATAACTGCTTTGGCGAAACTAGTTACTTTTTAATTCACATCTCACATTCACTTAAATCTGATAAGAATTCTAATGTTTGCACCCCTAAATATTCTTTACCTTCATATTTCCATGTCGGATATCCTTGAATCCCTTCGGTCATGCATATTTCTTTATTTTCATCACAATCTATATAATTGACAAATTGAAATGACTCGCCAAATAATTTTTTTTGTTCTTTGCAATGTGAGCACCATTCTGTTCCATACATTTTCACGCCTGTTTCATTTAAACATTTTGCAAATTCATCTAAATTCAATTGACCTGTTTGCCGTGGATAAGATGTAAAAATTGTGTATGCCATAAAAGTTATAACTATTAAAGCTAATGCCATTAAAGCTATATTCTTCATATTCTTTTTTATGAAATTATTCATTTTTATCCCCCCTAAATTTACAAATAATTTTTGCTTCTTTTAAAATTATTTTCAATGTTTCTTTTGAAAGTTTTGTTTTTATTTTTAATTCTTCAATATCATATAATGCTAAATCTTTAACAAGCACAATTTTTGCATCATGTAATTTTTGTTTTGAATTTTCATCTATTGATCTTATTATTGTTATTGGATATAAAGCTTTTTCTTCGATTAATGTTTTTAAATTTTCTTTTTTTGGATATTGCCAACTAGTAATTTTCATATCTATACCATTTGCATAACTGATTAAATCAGTTGTACATTTTGTATTTGTTGCTAACCATGGATAATCAAATTGATTTTTTAAATCAAGGAATCTTGCATATGCATGCATTGCAACATTTACTTTTGTATGTATTCCTAATTTATTATGATATTTACATTCAATCATATATCTTAATTTATTTTCTGCTGCAATATCCACTTCTTGCGTGATATTTTTTCCTTGCAGGATTTGCCCGACTTTTACTTGATATCCATGATTTTCTAAGATTTTTGAAAAATAAACTTCAAAAGGAAATCCACTTGGTCCAAGGTTCATTATTGCTCGCTTAAGATCATATCTTGCTGCAATATCCGGATTTTTTTCTTGCAATAAATCAATTATTTTATTTAAAATAACTTTTGATTTAACTTTATTTTTATCTTTATATTCATCCAAAATTTTTTTTAAAACATCTTTAGCTAACTTTTCAGAAGCTCCTGCCTGCATTATTGTATTTTGAATTTTTAATGGCTCAAATTCCTCTTTTTTTCCGGAAGCTTTTATTATTTGCATTATCATTTAGAATGAATTATTATTTAAATATATATCTTAAAATTTTATTAATATCCTCTTGAAACTTGTTTTTTCATTAATTTAATATAATTTTTACAATTTTATTATTTTGCAGATTTTATAAACCAATAAATTCCGGAGATAATTAATACAATTAATAATACAGATATAGTCCAACTAAGTATCATTGCTCCTGAACCATAGCTTCCGTTAAAACCGTACATTACTCCTGAACAAGTGTTAACATTATTTTCTAATGCTGAAATATTTACAATCAAAGTTATTAATAATGCAATTGCAATGATGAAATTAATTTTTTTCATTTTATCCTCCACAGCTTCCACTACTTCCTCCCCCACAACCGCAACCCCCTGAAGAAGCGGTTTTTGTATTTGCTGTTTGAATCTCTTTTTGGGTTGCTGTTCCGTCATCTGTAACTATAAATGTTCCAGGAATCATTCCCATCCAGCAACTCCAAGGAATAACCCCAACTTCAGTGGGAGTAAATTCAATTGTCTGTTTTCCTTTTTGAATTGGGAAATTTAAATTTAATTTTGGAACTTGAATTGCATTATTACAATTAGTTATTTCTTGACCATCAATAACCCATCTGACTGGAATTCCTTTTTGCAAAACAAATGTATCCGGAGTCCAACCACTTCCATCAACAGTCATTTCGATTACTTGATATCCTTCTGAGTCTATAACAATATTATTAGTTTGACCGGGATTATTATCTGCTAATAAACTTTTTACATCATATCCTGAACCAATTAATGAAAACCCTCGGTTTAACATTATTAAACCTAAAATTAAAACAATAATTGCTGAAATTTTTAATATTTTTTTTGTTGTATTTTTACTGATTACATTGGTTATTCCTCCAAAACCTAACATCACTGGCATTGTTCCAAGTCCAAAAGCCATTAAACTCAATCCTCCCTGAATCATACTTCCTGTTCCTGCGGCATAAATATATAATGCTTGTAATGGTCCGCAAGCAATAAATAGGCCGTTAAGTAATCCGGTTGTCATTGGTGCAATATAATGACCTGAATATTTTTTTGTTGCAATTTTTGTTAAAAATTTTGGATTAAATTGAAATTTTTTAAAAAAAGATATGCCAAACATTGACAAAGAATATGCTATCATAAATATTCCGGCAAAGATTGCAATTGTCCCTCGTAATTGAGGTGTAAAAAAGAATATACTGCCAATTAAACCAAAGAAAGCACCAATAATTGTGTAAGAAATTGTTTTACTTGTTCCATAAATTAAATGTTGTAAAAATGATTTATGCCCATTGATTGCATTTTTTGCAGTATATGAAACCATGAATCCTCCGCACATTGCAATGCAATGAAAACCTGTTAAAAGACCTGCGAAAAAGAGTAATAATAATGAAACATTTTCTAATTCATTAAAATTAATTTCCGGTATATTTAATCCTAAATTTTTAAAGAAAATGAATAAAACTGCTAATGTTATTATTGATAATAAACCAATGTGCCAGTATAAAGCATTTGATTTTTTTACATGGGTATTTATTTCATATCCTAAATCCTTTATAATTTCTTCAATTTTGTTTTCTGAAATTTTTCCATTTTCAAAATCAATTTCTGCCTGACCTTTTGCAAAATTAACTGATATGCTATTTACTTTATCTTTTAATGCATCTTCGATTTTACTTGCACAAGAGTTGCAATGCATTCCATTAATATTAAATATTTTTTTTACCATTTTGATAAATTGATGAAGAACTAAAGCTTTATATTAACTTTGGAGAAACTAGTTTCATGAAAGGAACCCCTTGGTTCCCTTCAACCCTCCTCGAATACTTGAAGGGTGGTATCTTGTTGAGCCTTTGTGGATACCACATAAAATGTGAACCCCTTGGTTCCTTCAGAAAATTTGTAGAATTAAATCTTCTGAAACTTCAAAAGGCGATACTTTTGAAGTCTTTAACCCTCCTCGAAATCTGAAAGGGTAGTATCTTTTTTAGCATCCTGTAATGCCACGGGAAATTATTTTTATAGAGTGTAAATGAGTAAATAAAACTTTAAAAATAATTAATCTTTTGTTAATAGATGGATCCAGAAGTTCAAAGAGTAATTAATTATTTATCTTCAAAAGAATATAGGGAAAAAAGAGATAAGGCAATTTTAGTTTTTAATGAGAGAAATATTGAATGTGATTTAAATGGGCATTTAAATCCTAATATAAAAGACAATTCTTGTAATTATTGTTATAGAAGATTAGAATATTATACTTCAAAATATGATTCAGTTACTAATAGACAAAAAAATCTTAGTAATTTTGAAATAGGATTACAAAAATTGGAAGATTATTTTAAAGGGGTTTCAAAAATATTCAAAGGATTAGATATTTAGAATTGTTATATTAAGAACATTTAAAAATAATTAATTTTTTTTAAATCTATGAATTTAGATAAATATTTCGAGTTAAAATAATTTCAAAAATATCTTAAAAAAAGAAATAAAATAAACACTATATTAAACGCCAGATATATACGATGTGATGAAAATGGACATTTAAATCCAGAGATAGAAGATAATTCTTGTAGTTATTGTTATAGAAGATTAAAATATTCTACTCCAAGAGATGATGCGATTGCCGATAGTAGAAAAAATCTTAGTATTTGGGAACAACCTTGCGATTTACCTGCTCGAATGGAAGGTCGTCAATCTGAAATAGCAATACAAAAGATAGATGATTATTCTAGAGGTTCTAAAGAATTATCAAAGAAATTAGAAAAATTAGGGATTTAATTGATAACCTTTATAAGTTCCAAAAAATAACTTTTTTTATGGGTTCATATTTATATCATATTTCTCCAAAAGAATCAAAAGATTCTATTTTAGAAAGAGGAATTTTAACACCTAATGAAGTTAATGATTTAATTGATAAAGGAGAATTATCTTCAAATGTTTTAGGTATATCATTTGATTCTTATACCCCCTCAAATTTTCCTGAATATGTATCTTTATTAGAAGATTATTCTTTGATAGAATTTGTTGCTGAACAGATTTGTTTTTCTAGATTTAAAAGGTATTACGACCCAAACTTTATGGCAATTGGATATCTTATAAATGGAGAGATCAAAAAGCATAATGAATTTATTAATGCAATAAAAGTTAAAGAGATGAATTCTGAAGCTTTTCCTTCAGAAGCATTATATCATGGAAGAATTCCTCGGAAATTTATTGAGAGATGTTTTGCTGCAAGAACTTTTTAATTTCTTAATACTACAAGATTATTCATTCCTCTTCTTTTTCTTTCAATTAATTGTTTTGCTTCAAGTTTATCTAATAATCTTGTTGCCTTAACTTTTCCAATCTCTAATTTTTCCATTAAATCTGCCTGGAACATTCCACCATTTTCTTCTTGTAATAATTTAATTACTTTTTTTTCATCTTGATCTAAATTTTCAAGATTTAATTTTTTCTTTTTTTCTTTTATTGTTCTTGTTTGAATTACAATTTTTTCTTTTGGTTTGGTAAACATTATGATTATACCGATTATAATTATTATCGCCACAATACTAAGACTTATCCATGTTTGAATAGAAAGTGTATCATACATCCCACATGTCGGTCCATGAGTGCAAGTTGAATAGATCAGATCTTTTAAGATTGTATTAAATATCAATACCATTAAACCGATAACTAACCCAATTCCGACAATTAATCCACCAACATTTTTATTTTCCATGTTTTGTCCCATAATCAAGTATTGCTTTTTTTAATGCTTTAGTTGCCATACTTGAACAATGCATTTTAATTGGAGGTAAACCTTTTAATGATTCTGCAATATCTTCATAAGTTATATTATCTGCTTCTTCAAGAGTTTTTCCCATTGCAAGTTGAGTTACCATTGAAGAAGTTGCAATTGCTGCTGCACATCCAAAGGTTTTAAATTTAATCTCTTCGATTTTATTATCTTTAACTTTGATATGAACCTGCATAATATCTCCACAAGTAGGATTACCAACTTTACCAACTCCGTCGGGGTTTTTGAGTTCTCCAATATTTTTGGGATTCATAAATTCTTCCATTACTTTTTTTGAGTATTGCATTTTTTTTGTTTGTATTATTTAATTCGTTAGTTCGTTTTAAAATGCAATGCTAGAAAATTTTTGAATTTTCTTTGTATTGCATTTTTTGTTTATTATTTTGTTGTTTTATTTTTTGTCTTGTTTAGTTCGTTTTAAAATGCAATGCTAAAGATTTTCTAATCTTTTTGTATTGCATTTTTTGTTTATTATTTTGTTGTTTTATTTTTTGTCTTGTTTAGTTCGTTTTAAAATGCAATGCTAGAAAATTTTTGAATTTTCTTTGTATTGCATTTTTTTTGTTATTTTTTGTTTGTATTATTTAGTTCGTTAATTCGTTTTAAAATGCAATGCTAGAAATCTTTTGATTTCTTTGTATTGCATTTTTGTTTGTTTGTTTTTTGTTTGTATTATTTAATTCGTTAGTTCGTTTTAAAATGCAATGCTAAAGATTTTCTAATCTTTTTGTATTGCATTTTTGTTTGTTTGTTTTTTGTTTATATTATTTAATTCGTTAGTTCGTTTTAAAATGCAATGCTAAAGATTTTCTAATCTTTTTGTATTGCATTTTTTTGTTTGTTTTTATCGTTGTTTGAGTTTATTTAGTTCGTTTAAAATGCAATGCTAGAAATCTTTTGATTTCTTTGTATTGCATTTTTTTTTGTTTTTATAAAATATAAAAAAATAAATTAATTATTTAAAGTTTAACTAAAAACCTCTACAGCATCCAGGACAAGAGCTACAATCGCTACATCCTGCTTCTTCATCGTCTTCTGGGAAATTGTCTTTATCATCACATTCGCATGGATAACACATACATTTTTCACAAAGCTTATTCTTTTCCTTTTTTTCTTCTTTTTTAGCCATTTTTTATACTCGTAATCTCGCACGAAGTAATATGGATTATACTTCTACCACGAAATTACTTGCCTCCTACAAATTTAATTAATCAGGGGACTAAGTCTCCTTAATTTAGTTACGATTTTCGGTAATTCTTTTAAAAAATAATCCACTTCTTTTTCAGTAGTATATTTACTGATGCTTATTCTTAATGAACTATTTCCTTCTAATGGTGTAAGTCCTATTGCTTTTAAAACATGACTTGTCTTTAAAGTATTTGACATACATGCTGATCCTGTTGAAGTTGCAATACCTAAATTTTCTAAGTATCCACCAATTGCTTCTCCTTCAATATTCATAAATGAAATATTAACATTGTTACATAATCGATTATCTCTCGGTCCACTTAATTTGGTATTTGAAATTTTTAATATTCCTTCAATTAACTTATCTCTCATTTCAGTCATTTGTTTTATATCTTTAGATTTTACAATATCTACTGCTTTTGCAAAACCAATTATTCCTGCCGGATTTTCTGTTCCACTTCGAATATTTCTTTCCTGACCCCCGCCATGAAGTAAAGGTGTTAATATTATCCCGTCTTTAATATATAATGCTCCTACTCCTTTAGGTCCATGAATTTTATGGGAGTTTAATGTTACTAAATCTAAATTTTGCTTCTTAACATTTAAATCAACTTTTGTATAACTCTGACAGGCATCAGTATGAAATAAAACATTTTTTTCTTTACAAATTTTACCGATTGTTTCTAACTCCTGAATTGTTCCAATTTCATTATTTCCATGTATTACTGACACAAGTATTGTTTTATCTGTGATCGATTCTTTTAATTGATTCACGTCAATAAAACCTTCTTTGTTTACATCTAAATAAGTTATTTTCGCTCCCTGCTTTTCTAACCAGTTGCAAGTTTTTAATATACAATCATGTTCTATTTTTGTTGTGATTATATGATTTTTTTTTGGATAATTATTAAAAAATAATCCTTTTAATGCCAAGTTATTACTTTCTGTTCCTCCGGAAGTAAAAACAATTTCAGAAGTTTTAGCATTAATTGATTTTGCAATTATTTTTCTTGCTTCTTCAATTGCTTGTTTTGCTTCTTGACCGACAAAATGTTGTGAAGAAGGATTCCCAAATTTTTCAGTTAAATAAGGCATCATAGCTTCGACTACTTTTTCATCAGTTTTTGTTGTAGCAGCGTTATCGAAGTATACTAATTTCATATTGTTTCCTTTGTCATTAAACAACTATCTTTGTTTTTGCATTTAATTAATTTATATCCTAATTTTTTATAAAATCCTATTGCAGGATAAAGAGCATGAACATAAGTTTCTTTCTTTTTTTTCTTTTTAGCCAGCGATTCTAAAAATTGCATCATTTTTGTTCCATTCTTTTTTCTTTGAAAATTTGAATTTACGTAAATCATTCCGATTTCATTAGTATTTTTAGATAATTTTCCGGTACAAATAATTTTATCATTATCTTTTATAATAAACATTTCAGAAGTTTTAAACAAACGCTGAATTCCGAAAGGCGAATATCTTTTTTTAATAAATTCTTTCATCTTTGGAGTAGCTTTTGAATTTTTGATTACATCTCTGATAAAAAGAGAACATTTTTCAAAATCTGATTTATTAATTTTTATTATTGTCATTTTTTACCTTTACAATCTTTCATCGTACAGCATTTACAATCGCAATGCATTTTTGAATGCCTATCTATTAATTTTAGCATCGGTACAATTGTATTTTTATTTAATGAGTATATTCTTTTTTTTCCATCTTGAATTACATTCACAATATTACATTTTTTTAAAGCAGATAAAGCATGAGAAACTTTACTTTGTTCAACATTTAATTCTTTAACTAATTCTTTAACACTTTTTGATGTCTTTTTTAATGAACCAATTATTTCTATTTTTAGAGGATTAGCTAAATTATTAAAAAATATATGATATGAATTGTTTTTCATATGAAATATGATTCATATAGCTTTATAAAAGTATCTTTTATTCCTTTTTTTTAGAATTTTTGTAAAAAGCACTAAGCCCAAATCCGATTGATACAAGTGCTAAATATGGAGATTTCAAAACATTAACATATGGTTTAAAATTTTGGTTTATTATAATCTCTTCGCCCACATTTGGATTTGTTAATGGAGCAACACCATAAATAAATGAAGCACAAAGTAATCCCTTAACTAATCCTTCTTTAATTCTTTTTTCTAATGTCATTTTTTAGATTCTTTCTTTTTTTCAATTTCTTTGAGCTTTAATTCCAGCCCGAATAAATCTTTATATTTGTCTTTAAAAAGATCAACAAATTGAACAAATGGTTTTTCAACTTCTACAATTAAAGTTTTATCTTTTATATCAAATTTTAAATCCTGTTTAAATAAAAAATCATTAAATGCTTTAATTTTTTCATTTAAATCTTCAATTTTTCTGAATATTTTAACAGTATAAATAACATCTTTTCCTGCTAATAAATGATTAAAATCTACCATTACCCTTCCACCTGAAACAGTTAAGACTTTTGCTATTCTATTATCAAAATTAAATACTGCTCCGGCATAAGGCATTAAATTATGTTGTTTAAAGACTTTAATTGGAATCATTTGTAATTGTTTTGAATCTCTTAAGCCAAAAGCTTTTTTTGATTCTAATTCAATTTTATGTTCTCCTATATCTTTTCCGATTAAATATTCATCAACTCCGGATAAAAACATTCCTTCGCCAAGTGCAAAAATAAAAGGTTTTGCCTCCAATTTTAAACCTGCTTTTTCAATATCTTTTTTAATATTTGAATCAAAGATTTCTCCATCTTTAGTTTTTCCTGTAAATTCGATTTCAATGAAATCTTTTTTTTGTAAACTCATGAATGAATGATAAATATAGGATTTAAAAAAGTTTGGTTTACAATTTACAATCAATAAATTCTTCATAGAAAGAACATTAGATAACCTCTTCCCATGCAAAAAGCATAAACATCTCATCCGAAACATTTAAATAATCTACAGTTATAAGAATATTATAAATCTGGTAGTATTATCGAGTTATTCTAAAAAAAATGGATCAAGAATCAAAAAATATTTTAAAAACAGGAACAACAATCTTAGGAATTGTTTGCAAAAATGGAATTGTAATGGCAGGTGATAATAGAGTATCACTCGGGCAAGGCATAATAATCGACAAAGACATGGAAAAAGTATATCAAATAAATGATTACTTGGTTTTCTCTGGTTGTGGTTCAGCAACAGAAGCACAAAAAGCCGCAAAAGTATTAACTGCAGAATTAAAATTAAAAGAATTAAAATCCAGATCAAGACCAAGCGTAAGACAATCTGCTTCATTACTTTCAAATTTCCAAGTTTCACAAAGTGCATTTATCTTAGCAGGATTTGATGAAGACGGAGAAACATCACTATATGAAATAACAGGCGGATTTCTAAAAAAAGTTAAAGATTATACCGCAAGTGTCGGTTCAGGAATGCCCTATGTATTAGGACTTTTAGAAAGACAATATAAAAAAGATTTAACTCTAAAAGAAGGAATTGAACTAGCATCAGAATCTATAAAAGCCTCTTCAGCAAGAGATATGGCATCAGGAAATGGAATAGACATTTATACCATAACAAAAGAAGGAATTAAAAAAGTAGTAACTCAAAGAACAGAACAAAACTACAAAGACGAATAAAGAGAAATATTATTCTATAATATTAAAAAATGACAGATATTTTAAAGACAATAACAGAAAAACTTCACGGAAAAATAACCGAAGCAAACTTTGAAGGTGCAAATATAGTTCTATATACAGACAATGAAAAATTTTTCAAAGATGATGAAGGGAAAATCAGAGAAATTGTAAATGAAATTAAAAAAAGAATAGAATTAAGAGCAGATCAAAAAATATTAAAAGATCAAAAAGAAGTAGAAAAACAAATCAAAGAAATTGTCCCAACAGATGCAGAAATCAGTGAAATAATTTTTGACTATCATAGAAGTATTGTAATAATAGAAGCAAAAAAACCAGGTTTAGTAATTGGTAAACAAGGCTCAATTTTAGAAGATATCCGAAAAGCAACTTTATGGGTGCCACAAATACAAAGAACACCGGCAATCAAAAGTAAAATCACAGATAATATAAGAGAAGTTCTTTATGCAAATAATAATTATAGAAGAAAATTCTTAAATGAAATTGGACAAAAAATCTACAAAGAATGGAACCCAGACAAATCTAAAGGATGGGTAAGATTAACAATGCTTGGCGGAGCAAGACAAGTCGGAAGAAGCTGTATGCTATTACAAACACCAAATTCAAGAATACTTTTAGATTGTGGTATTGATGTCGCATCAAACGGACAAGATAAATTCCCATACTTTGATGTACCAGAGTTTGATATCTCACAATTAGACGCAGTAATCATCAGCCACGCTCACCTAGACCATGTAGGATTATTGCCTTATTTATTTAAGATGGGTTACAGAGGACCAGTTTACATGACACCACCAACAAGAGATATTGCAGCACTAATGTCATTAGATTTTATTGGCGTAGCATATAAACAGGCAGCAACACCATTATTCAGTTCAACAGACATTAAAGAAATGGTAAAACATAGTATTTGCTTAAATTATAATGAAGTCAGCGATATAACCCCGGACATAAGATTAACATTTTATAACGCAGGACACGCATTAGGAAGTGCATTAGTGCACCTAAACATTGGAAATGGATTTCATAATTTATTATACACAGGAGATTACAAATACGGAAAATCAAGATTATTAGATCCAGCAGTTACAAATTTCCCAAGAGTAGAAACAGTAATAACAGAATCAACTTACGGAGCTAAACAAGATATATTACCACCAAGACAACAATCTGAAGCAGAATTAATAGACAAAATAACAACAATAATTAGTAGAGGCGGAAAAATATTAATCCCTGAATTAGGTCTTGGAAGAGCACAGGAAACAATGCTTATTTTAGAAGATGCAATGACATCCGGAAAATTACCAAAAATCCCAATATATATTGATGGTATGATTTGGGATATTAATGCAATTCATACAGCTTATCCGGATTTTTTAAGTGGGCAAGTAAAATCACAAGTGTTTCAGGATAATAATCCGTTTGTGTCTGAAACTTTTTCAAGAGTAGGTTCACCTCAGGAAAGAAGAAAAGTAGTTGAAGGGGGACCATGCATAGTTTTAGCAACTTCAGGTATGCTTGTTGGAGGAGCATCAGTAGAATATTTAAAAGAATTTGCAGGCAATGAAAAAAACGCAATAATATTTGTATGTTATCAAGGAGTAGGTTCTTTAGGAAGACAAGTTCAAGACGGAATAAAAGAAACAAAAATGATAGTTGACGGCAGAGAAGAAATTGTTAAAATAAATCTTGAAGTCCACACAATTCAAGGATTGACTGCTCATGCAGGAAGAAATGAAATTATGGGTTTCTTTAATAATATGAGACCAAAACCAAAAAGAATAATCATTAATCACGGAGAAATTTCAAAATCATTAGATTTAGCTTCAGCAATTTACAAACTTAACAAAGTTGAAACAAATGTTCCAAGATTATTAGAAACATTAAGATTGCAATAATTTTTATGAATATTTAATCTAAAGGAAATATCTTTTCATCAAAATAAATATTACCATCTTGTTCTTTTAATGAATTCACAATACATCTTTCAATTAATCCAGTATAAGAATATCTCCCACCTAAATCAATAATAACATCTTTTCCTTTTGAATCCTTGCCAACGTATAAATAAATAACATCAGAAGTATTATCTTTCCAGATTTCACCACTTTTATAATCACCAGTTTTAACGCCAACAACATCTTCATTAAAATTATAAATAAATCTCTGTGAATTAAAAATCTCACAGGGATTTAATCTAGGATAACTTAATGATTTTTTAGGAATAGAAAAATTATTGTAATAATCGAAACTAACACCCATAATTTTTAATAAATTACTAGCATCCATTTGATTAGATTTAACCATGCACGTTTGATATTAAACAATCTTTTAAAGATTTATATTTAAGAAAACATTATAAACATATATTCTCTTTTATATATTATGAAGTTGAAAATTCTTTGTGGTATCTCGAGAAGGCTCAGAAAAAATACCACCCTTCAATACTTTGAGGGGGTTCAAAAACTTCAAAAGTATCATCTTTTGAATGTCCCAGAGAATTTAAACCAAAATTCTCTGAGGGAACCAGGGGGTGCCTTTTAAATGAAGCACAATCTAAAGATAACATTCATTCTTTTGGCAATGTTTATCTTAACACAATTTATCGGACTTTACGTTGTGAATTATTATTCTCCGGTTAAAATCATAGAAGGAGAAATCCAAAATGTAACAGAACCAAAAATATTGCCATTTGGAATGGAATCACCAAAAGTAGAAAAAGAATCAGATTATTACAACTTTTTTTCTTCAATAATAATATCATTTGTAATAGCAATATTATTATTAACGTTTTTAACAAAATTTAAAGCAGAATTTATCCTCAAATTATGGTTTTTTATTGTAGTCATGATTGCACTTGGAATTTCATTAAAGACAATTCTTCCGGATATAAAATACATAACATTCATTTCATTAATTATTGTTCTGCCTTTAGCATACATTAAGATTTATCAAAGAAATTTCTTAGTTCATAATTTAACTGAGTTATTTATTTATCCTGGAATTGCAGCAGTTTTTGTTCCAATTTTAAACATTTATACAATCATTGCATTATTAATTGTAATCTCAATTTATGATATGTGGGCAGTTTGGCATTCAGGAATAATGCAAAAAATGGCAAAATATCAAATTAATGAATTAAAGATATTCTCAGGATTTTTTATACCATATGCATCAAAAAAAATAAAAATGCAAATTCAAAAAATAAAAGAATCAAAAAAGAAATTAGACAAAAAAATCAAGGTTAATGTAGCAATTTTAGGAGGAGGAGATATAATTTTCCCAATAATTACATCAGGAGTGATGCTAAAAACATTAGGATTTATTCCAGCAATATTTGTAATAATTGGAGCAACAATAGGACTAAGCTATTTATTCTTTTTTGCAAAAAAGAAAAAATTCTATCCTGCAATGCCATTTATTACTGCAGGAATATTCTTGGGAATAATTACAGGATATTTATTTACTAAGTTCATATAATTTACCATTTATTACTGCAGGAATACCAACAAAACTTTTAATATAAGGCGAGTGAAGACGAGCGGGAAGTTTTGTGGCACCAAAATTTTTTATAAAAATTTTTAGTGTTTTTAGGAATTATTATAGGATATATATTCAATAAATTTATATAATTTGCCATTTATTACTGCAGGAATACCAACAAAACTTTTAATATAAGGCGAGTGAAGACGAGCGGAAAGTTTTGTGGCACCAAAATTTTATTAAAATTTTTAGTGTTTTTAGGAATTATTATAGGATATATATTCAATAAATTTATATAATTTGCCATTTATTACTGCAGGAATTCCAACAAAACTTTTAATATAAGGCGAGTGAAGACGAGCTAGAAGTTTTGTGGCACCAAAATTTTATTAAAATTTTTAGTGTTCTTGGGAATTATTACAGGATATTTATTTACTAAATTTATATAATAGTAAAACAAAAGAATAAAAAGTACAAAAAGAATATTTTTGTTATGGATTTTGGAACACATTTATTATCAGGAATTATTTTAGCTTATATCTTAACAGATTTTAATTCATGGATGTGGGTTTTAATCATTATTTTTGCATTATTACCCGATTTAATCGGAGAATTATTTTATCAAATGGGAAGAATAGCAAAAGGAAAAAAAATAAAATTTATCTATGACCAAGAAGTTACATCTTCAAGCTTATATTTAAAAAATAGCAGATACATGATTCCTTATAACCTTTTACATTCGTTATTGGCAATAGCATTATTATATGTTTTTTCTTTACCATTTGAATTAATTATTGCATATGCAACCCACATTGTTTTAGACCTCTTTTCTCATTCAAAAGATTCATGGGGAATTATGATATTTTGGCCATTTAATAAAAAAAGATTTGGACCACAAAAAAATTGGTGGGAATGGAAATTTTTAAAAAATACCAGCGTATTTTATTTTAATCTAATAACATATATCATTACAGTTATTATCTTTTTAATACTCAAAATATTTTTAAATAAATTTTAAAATTAATAATTTATCAAATTCTTAATATATATAAACTATTAATTCAAATTATTAATATGAAAAATAAATACGAACTTTTAGCACCAGTAGGAGATTTCCAGATGTTAGTAACAGCAGTTAATGCCGGAGCAGATGCGGTTTTTTTCGGATTAAAAGAATTTAGCATGAGAACATCACCAAAAAATTTCACACTAAATGATTTAAAAAAAATCAATAATATATGCGGAAAAAAAGTAAAAAAATACTTAACACTAAATACAATAATTTACGACAATGAATTAGACAAAATAGAAAAAATAATTCAAAAAATAAAAGGAAAAATTGATGCAGTTATTTGCTGGGATATTTCTATAATTGAATTATGTAAAAAATATAAAATACCATTTCACATATCAACACAAGCATCAGTAGCAAATTCAAAAACCGCAGAATTTTACAAAAAACTTGGAGCAGAAAGAATAGTCCTTGCACGAGAATTAAATCTAAAACAAATAAAAAAAATTTCAAAGATTATAGAGATAGAATGCTTTGCACACGGTGCAATGTGCGTCGCAGTTTCAGGAAGATGTTTCACATCACAATTCTTGTTTAATAAATCTGCAAATAGGGGAGAATGCATACAACCATGCAGAAGAACATACAAAGTAGAAGATTTAGAAGGGAATCAACTAAAAATTCAAAATAACAAAATATTTTCAGCCAAAGATTTATGCACATTACCTTTTATTGAAGAAATGAAAAAAGCAGGAATAAAAAGTTTTAAAATTGAAGGAAGAAGCAGAGACCCAAGATATGTAGATATAGTAATCAGAGTTTACAGAAAAGCATTAGACAAAAAATTAACAAAAGAAGAATTAGAAGAAAACCTTAATGAATTAAAAAAAGCATATAACAGAGATTTCTCTTCAGGTTTTTACATAAGACCACCAACATCAGACGATTTCACAAAAGTAGAACATAGTGCAGCAACAGAAAAAAAACATTTTGTCGGAAAAGTCACACACTATTACCCAAAAATAAATGTCGCAACAATAAAACTAGTTTCAAACTTAAAATTAAATGATAAAATAATCATTCTCGGAAACACAACAGGGTTAATAGAATCAAAAATTGAATATCTTGAACACAAGAAAAAATCAATTAACACCGCAGAAAAAGGAATGGAAATCGGATTAAAACTTCCAAAAGTTAAAAAAAATGATGAAATCTATGTAATTCAAAAAAAATAATTACAAGAAAAAATAAAAAAAATAAAAAAAATAAATTCTTATCTAAGATAAGGTTTTAGTATTTGTTCTAGGACAAAGTTGTTGATCACCAGCTTCACCAATAAAGTATGGAGTAATTCCTACTTCAACAGGATCAGTTACACCAACATTAGCCCAAGATTGACTTATTGTTGCAAGAGGAATAATGTTTCCAGGCAGATCTAATACAGTTCCTGAAATAGTACCATCATTAAAAACAACTTTTATACCATCAATAGCTCTACCACCAGCCTTTCTTTCAACAAAAAGATTACAAGCAGTACCAGCACAATTGGTAGCAGTTGTTGATTCAATTTGAATATCTAAACATTCAAGTTGTAAATTAATTTCATCAGATTTACCCCCGATTAAATTATTAATTACAGTCCAAACAACTCCAACAGCAACTAAAGCCAAAGCAACCATTATAACCGTAATAACAATTGCTGACATTCCTTTTTTTGTTTCCATTTTTTTAAACCTCCTTTTAGATAATATAATAGAATTATAAATAAAATTAATTATTTAAATCTTATTGTTATTAATTATTATAAGTTTAATAACACAACCAATTCAGAATTAGAAATTTTTTATTGAACCTTTAAAACAATTCCAGTTCTTGGAATACTCTTATAATCATGACCCGTAATTTTTGGGACTAATTTTTCCATTATTCCTCTTGACTTCTTAAAATTTTCATCAAGTCTTTTTTGAAAAATTTCTAACTGTAATCCCCTTCTATCAAGACGATTTCTAATAGGTTCATAGATCTTCAACGGAATAATCCATGTTTTCAATGCAAATTCTTCACCAAATTTTTTAACACCTTTTTCTAAAAAAGATTTAAGAGTCTTAGGATTCGGGTCATAAATAAAAGGATAAACATCAATTCCTGCCAGAACCATAGTTTCAAAAGTATTCCATCTCTCTTTATCTAAAAATTTATATTCAGGGTTCACAGTACCATCTTTTCGGGAAAATCCAATTGCCCTCAAATTACTTTCCCAATCTGTTCCCTTAAAAGAACATAACACACCAAAATTATTATACTCAGCAATTTTTCCCCAAAAATTTTTATCTAACCTGCCTTCCATTTGTAATTGTCGAATAAAACTTCCGGTAGTCAGATTCGTCTCTCCCTGAAAATAAACATCCTCAGATAATTCCCTTCTTTTTAATTCTTCTAAATTTTCTAGCCATTGCCATGGAACAAGTAAAGGCTCACCACCTGAAAGCCTCATAGCATGCATTTCTTTATCAAGACTTTTTCTTGCACATAAAAAAGCATCAATAACTTCTTTATTAGAAAAATATGCACCATCTTCTTTTCTCCCATTTTTATTATAATCATCCACAAAACACCAAGGACAATAAACATTGCAAGTTTTTGTCTGAGGCATAAAAGTCATATTGCAAACCTGCAAAGGCAAATTCAAAGCTTCACAAGCCCATAAAGGCATATCAAAACCGGTATCAGAAGTCGCAGCTTTATATAATTCAGAAGAATTTCCGGATTTGCATTTAAGATTATCTTTAGTACGATAAAAATCATCAATTACCACAGCACTTTTTCGAATATCATTCTCTTGAGAAGTTCCGGAAAGTCTTGCAAAAAGATACTTTTTTACACCATCCTCTTCAATAAAAGTTCTTTTGCTTAAAGAATCACATCTTTTAATCCATTTTTCAAGATTCATAAAATAAACAAAATTTATTCCTTTAAAAATATTATATTAATAAAATATCTATTTTAAACCCTTTAATGTTCCACTAACTTTAATCACTTCCATCTTTTTAGGATAAGCACACAAGGAAGCTCTAACTGAGTCAACCATTTCTCGATTAATGCAAATAATACATTCTTCATTTGATTTAACAAAACTCAAACCAACTTTTGACATCCCAAGAACCCCAATAAAATCTAAAATAGCTTTTTCAATATCAGAATTAATATTTTTGCCTTTAATTAAAAGATACCTTTTATTTTCCTTAAGACTTGGTTTTAAACTACGCATAACTTATATATAATTTTTAACTTATTTAATCTTTTCTTAAAGATATTATTGAATAAACCCCAGCAATTAGGAAGATAGTAATAATCAAATTATAAAATCCAAAGAATGGAAGTTGTATCTCAGCAGGACAAGGGATAATATTTGAACCTCCGATACATCTTTGAGAAAATTTAAATGGATCATAATAATAAAGTCCATTTTCTAAAACATAATCAGTGACTTCATCAGATGGACCATTACTATATACTGCATAGCCATTGTCAATCCCCCAAGTCCAAGCAGTTGACCAAGAATATTCTAAAAACCCATCATTACAATTATCAACTGTACTTTCACTATATTTGCAACTACCAACTGTCGGAATACTACTATCCGTATCACAATCAAGTCCAGGAGAAGAACCCCAAGTATAATCACATTTACTTCTTGAAGAATTCCAAATGCATTTACAGAACATTAAGTATGAACATGAAGGGTCAGGACCTGCTATTTCATCACCACATTGAGTATCATTCCAAACTTCAGGAAATGCTTCAAAGACTTTTTCATTTACACTATTTTCTGCAGCATCACAACCAATATAATCACAATCACTGCAACTAACTTCAGTTTCATAATTTGAACACCAAGGAGTAACATCTTGAACTAAAATCTCAAGCCGATTACTTTCAAACCCATTAATTTTAAAATAAAAACCATCATAATCCCCAATTTCAGTAATGGAATAATCTTGTTCAGTTATTGTCCATTCGCCAATAATAATTCCCCAACCAATATTGCTAAATGTTCCGGAAATAGCATTTATACCAGTTCGAATTTCGTCATCAAAAGCTGGATCATCTTCAAAGATTTCAAAACTAAATGAACCATTTAAAATTCCGGTATTATTAAACACTAACTTAACAGTTTCACCAATATGAGCTTCAGTTATTCTTTGACCATTAGAATTTAAAAAATAAGCTTCAGGTTGAAGAACACAAACACTTGAACAGCCATCACCATTAACTTTATTACGATCATCACACTCTTCAAAACCTTTAAACATAATTCCATCACCACAGTAACTATTATCATAAGTTTCTACTTTGCAAGTTGATGAACAGCTATCTCCAGAAATGATATTCCCATCATCACATCCTTCAGAACCAATAAACAAAACTCCATCGCCACAATAACTATTATCATAAATCTCTACATTACAAGTCGATGAGCAACCATCTAAATTAATTAAATTTCCGTCATCACATCCTTCAGAACCAACAAATAAAACATTATCACCACAATAATCATCATCATAAGTTTCTATTAAACAAGTAGAAGAACAACCATCAAAAGAAATTTTATTACCATCATCACAAGTTTCAAAAAGAGGAAAAATAACATTATCACCACAATAATTACTTGAATAAGTTTCAGTTATACAAACATTTGAACAACCATCACCAGATTGAGTATTACCATCATCACAAGTTTCACTGCATTGAATCAAAGAATCACCACAAGTTGAACAACATTTTGTACCAGCACAAGTCCCACCACAACCATCATCACAAGATTGACCCGTGCAAGTATTAACTGCACAAGCACAACTCGGAGAACAAGAAGGAGCACAAGCAACACATCCCCAATTTTGACATTGCCCTCCACAACTACCATCTGTAGAATCTGGCCCCGGCAATCCCCAATTACAAGTTCCATAACAACAAGTTACACCATCAGAAGTTTGGCAAGGATCAGCACTAATAAATAAAATATTAATTAATAATAAACCAAAAATAATAAACACACTTCTTTTCATTATATTTAATTAATTTCCAGATTTATAAAGATTTCTTGGATTTTCTTAAATAAATTAGAGAATAAACTCCAGCAATCAACAAAACAGCAATAATCAAATTATAAAATCCAAAGAATGGAAGCTGGACTTGTTCAGGACATAAAATAATATTTGCCCCACCAATACATTTCTCAGACAACTTAAAAGGATCATAATAATAAGTTGTTCCATCTAAAGCATAATCATTGACATTATTAGATGGACCATCATTATAATCTGCATAACCATTATCAGCTCCCCAAACCCAAGTAGTTGCCCAGGAATATTCCAAAAATCGATCTTCACAATCATCAAAAACATTTCGATTATATAAACAGACACCAATTTTAGGAGAAGAACTATTGCAATCAATTACAGGATTTAAACCCCACGCATAATCACATTTATTTGCAAGATTATTCCAAATACAATTGCATGATAATTGGTAAATACAAGAAGTAAGATTATCTTCTATATAATCCCAGCAACGAGTATTATTCCAAAGATCAGGATTTTCTTGAAAAATATCTTCATTAAGACTATTTTCTGCAGCACTGCAACCAACATAATTGCAATTATTGCAATTTCCTTCATCAACATAATTACTGCACCAGGGAGTAATATCAGGAATAAGAATTTTTAAAAAATCACTCTCATATAAACCAATAACAAAATAAAAATTATTATAATCTCCAACTTCAGTTTTTTTATAATCCTCTTCAGTAATTGTCCACTCCCCAATTATTTTGCCAAAACCCTCATCATAAAATATCCCAAATATTGCATTATCTCCTGTTCGGATTTCATCATTAAAAAGCAAATCTCTTTCATAAACTTCAAAAGAATAATCATCAGTCAAATTGTATATCTCTAAATTATCTCCGAGATTATCAAAAACTAACCTTATAGTCTCACCAATATGAGCCTGATTTATTCTTTCCCCATTAAGATTTTCCCAATAAACTTTAGTCTCTAAATTACAACTATTTGAACAACCATCACCTGAGATAGTATTACCATCATCACACCTTTCTTCACCCATAAATAAAATATTATCACCACACATATCTAAAGAATAAACTTCCTTTTTGCAGGAAAAACAACCATCAGAAGAATCATTATTACCATCATCACACTTTTCAGGAAATTCAATTATTCCATTCCCACAAACAGAACAAGGCAATTCACCAATATCTTGTGCAATTTGTCGATAAATATCAATTAATCCATTATTTTCTCCATAGTAAACTTTACCTAATCCGCAATTTGCAATACTAGTCAAAGTATCCATATCAGCATTACTTCCAAAACCAACTGCATAAACAATTATACCATAATTGTTATATGCATCACATGCAGATTTAATAGCATCTTCTGTAGCACTACCAGTTCCTTGTTCTTCACATTTAACATTTGCTTTTCCATCACTCATAACAACTATCGACTTAACTCCTTCACCTTCAAATTCCAAAAGTGTTTTATTAACAGCTTGATTTATACCACAACAAATACAAGTTCCTTCACCAAGATACCACTCATCAATTTTATTCTTTAATGAAATACTATCATAAGATAATGGATAAGAATTTATATCATCAACCTCCCGAGAATATCCAATCAAACCAACTTTATTTCCGGAAAAATTCAAAAGAATATCTATAAAGACCTTATTTGCATTTCTGGCAATATCAATCATCTTTCCACCTTGTTCAGAACAATTAGCGACACATTGATTCATGCTTCCGGATAAATCTGTTAAAGAAAAGACACCAATATTCTCGCATGCTTGTGCAAAAATTAAATTAAATTGAAAGATAAAACTAATTAACAAGACAAAAATAATAAACATACCTCTCTTCATAATATTTAATTGATTTTAATGCTTATAAAACTTATTCTAATTCTTTTCTAAAAACAAAATAAACCCCAGCAATCAACAAAACAGCAATAATCAAATTATAAAACCCAAAGAATGGAAGCTGTATTTTTGCAGGGCAAGACAGTGCATTAGAACCACTAATACAATTTCGAGATAATTTTAAAGGATCATAATAATAAATTCCATTTTCTAAAATATAGTCATTAATATCATTTGAAGGACCATTATTAAAATCTGCATATCCATTATCAGCTCCCCAAGACCAAATAGTTGTCCAAGAATATTCTAAAAATCCATCATCACAATTATCATTAGTATTTTCAGAATAAGAACAAAAACCAATAGTTGGAGTTGACCCACAATCCAAATCAGGTATCAATTCCCAAGTATATGAACAAGCATTCAAAATATCATCCCATAAACATTTGCACTGCATTGTATAATTACATGAATCAGGCCCTAGAATCTTATCACCACATCTTGTATTATTCCAAACTTCAGGATAAGCCTCAAAGACTTTTTTATTAACACTATTTTCAGCAGCCATACAACCAGAATTATCACAATTATTACAAGAAAATTCATCAACATAATCTTTGCATTCTTCAGTTAAATCCCTTGTTAAAATTGTTAAATTATTACTTTTATATCCATTAATAGTAAAATAAAAACCCTCATAATCATTAGTTTTTGAATAATCTTCTTCAATAATTGTCCATTCTCCAAGAATATTTCCAAAACCAACATTATTAAATACCCCAGAGATACCACCTGCACCAGTTCGAATATTATCATCAAAAGCAGAATCATCTTCAAAAATTTCAAAACTAAATGTACCAATTAAATTTAATCCAGAATTATTTAACATTAATTTAACTGTATCCCCAACATGAGCCCGAGTAATTCTTACACCGTTAGAATTTAACCAATAAACTTCCGGTTGGAGAATACAAGTGGATAAACAACCATCACCCTCATCTAAATTTCCATCATCACATTCTTCTGGAGATTCCTTAATACCATTACCGCAATCATTACAAGACATATTAAGCATAATATCCTGTGAGATTTGCTTATACACATCAACTATATCAAGATCTCCAGAGTAATATCTTCCATGACCACAATCAGCCATTTTCTGTAAAGTCTTTTCACCAGCATCAGCTCCAAAACCGACAGTATGCACAACAATACCATAATCTTCATATGCATCACATGAAGCTTGAACTGCAGCATTTTCCCAACTTAAACTAGGATACTTATCAAGACATTGAACATTTGCTTCTCCATCACTCATCACCACCAGAACTTTATAAGCAGAAGAATCTGTTTCATTAACCATTTTATCTATTGCATTAAGAACCCCACAACAAATGCAAGTTCTACCATAAGAAGCCCAAGAATCAATTGTATTATTCAAAGAAATTGAATTATTTGATAGTTCATGATAACCAGTATCATTTGAAACAGTTGCATAAGTAACTAAACCAACTTTATTTCCAGAAATTTTAAAAAGATTTTCAATAAATGCCTTATTTGCTCTTTGTGCAAGATCCATTCTTTTATAATAAGTTCCATGGCAAGTATTAATACAAGTATTTGCAATATTACAATCATTAAACCAACAACAATAAAAAGGATTAGTATCGGCACATTCCTGAATGGTCATTGATCCAGAGATATCAGTTACTGAATAAACATTTAAATTAACTCCATTTGCACAAGTTTCAAAAAGACAACTGTTTGAACATCCATCATTTGAAATTTTATTTCCATCATCACATTGTTCAAAACCAGGGAATAAAGAACCATCACCACACATACTAGGATCATAAGCTGTTTCTAAAGTACAAGTATTTGAACATCCATCTCCAGAATCAAGATTATGATCATCACATTCTTCATAACCAGAAAAGATTATCCCATCACCACACATACTGGCATTATAAGTTTCAATAGTACAATTAGAACAACCATCTCCAGGAATAGGATTTGCATCATCACATTCTTCATCAAAAGACAGAGTTAAAATTCCATCACCACAATATTCAAAATCACATGTACTCGAACATTCATCACCGGAAATTTTATTACCATCGTCACAATCTTCAAAACCAACAAATAAAATATTATCTCCACAGAAAGAATTAGAGTAACTTTCCTTTTTACAAATGTTTGAACATCCATCACGACTTATACGATTACCGTCATCACAAGATTCATTTATTGGAAATAAAACACCATCACCACAATAACTTGAATTATAAGTTACATTAGTACAATCATCATAACATCCATCTCCGGAAATTCCATTTATACCTCGATCACATTCTTCTTCACCCCTAAAAATAACACTATCACCACACATATTAACATAATAAGTTTCATTCTTACAAATTGAAGAACATCTATCTCCTGAGATTGTATTTCTATCATCACACTCTTCTTTACCAACAAATAAAAGACCATCACCACAATAAGAAGAACGATAAGTTTCATTATAACAATAATAAGAACACCCATCATGACCATAACTTATACGATTACCATCATCACATTGTTCTTTACCCAAAAATAAAACATTATCACCACAATAAACTTTGTAATCATAAACCTCATTAGTGCAATTTGGAGCACAAGAATCACCGGCAATAAAATTACCATCTTCACAATTTTCTGTACCAATAAAAACAACATTATCTCCGCAATAAGAAGGATTATAAGTCGCAAAAGTACAATCATCATTACAACCGTCAATAATTATTCCATTTACCCCTAAATCACATTCTTCATATCCAAAAAATAAAACGCTATCCCCACACATACTAACATCATAAGTTTCATTCTTGCAAGTTGAAGAACATCTATCCCCGGAGATTTTGTTTTTATCATCACACTCTTCTTTACCAATAAATAAATGACCATCACCACAATAAGAAGAACGATAAGTTTCATTAGAACAATAATAAGAACACCCATCATAACTTATACGATTACCATCATCACACTGTTCTGAGGATTCCAAAATTCCATTACCGCAATCAGCATTAACAAATAAAATATTAATTAATAATAAACCAAAAATAATAAACACACATCTTTTCATAATATTTAATTGATTTTAATGCTTATAAAACTTATTTAATTTTTTCTTAAATAAATTAAATAATAAATTCCAACAATTAGGAAAATAGTAATTATAAAATTATAAAATCCAAAGAATGGAATCCGTATTTTTGCAGAACAAGGAATAATATTTGAACCCCCAACACAATTTCGAGATAATTTAAGAGGATCATAATAATAAAGCCCATTTTGTAAAAAGTAATTATTAATATTATTTGATGGACCATTATTAAAATCTGCATATCCATTATCAGCTCCCCAAGACCAAATAGTTGTCCAGGAATATTCTAAAAATCCATCCTCACAATTATCATTAGAATTTTCAGAATAAGAACAAAGACCAATAATTGGAGTTGATCCACAATCTAAACCAGGTATAAATTCCCAAGTATATGAACAAGCATTCAAAATATCATCCCATACACATTTGCACTGCATTAAATAATTACATAAACCAGGCACTAATATCTCATCACCACATCGTGTATTATTCCAAACTTCAGGATAAGCCTTAAACACTTTTTCATTCACATTATTTTCTGCAGCATTGCAACCAAAATTATCACAACTATTACAAGAAATTTTATTTTCATAATCTTTGCATTCTGCAGTTGAATCTTGAACTAAAACGGTTAATTTACCACTTTCATATCCATTAATAGTAAAATAAAAACCATCATAATCATTAGTTTTTGAATAATCTTCTTCGGTAATTGTCCATTCACCAAGAACCATCCCAAAACCAACGTTGCTAAATGCTCCGGAAATAGCATTTATCCCTGTTCGAATTTCATCATCAAAAGCAGGGTCATCTTCAAAAATTTCAAATGAACCATTTAAAATTCCAGTATTATTAACCATTAAATAAACTTTTTCACCAATATACGCCTCAGTTATTCTTTGACCATTAGAATTTACAAAATAAGCTTCAGGTTGAAGAATGCAAACATTTGAGCAACCATCACCATTAACTAAATTATTATCATCGCATTCCTCACTACCTTCAACAATACCATTACCACAATTATTAGAAGCATTAACTAAATCACAAGAAAGATTATTTGAAGCATACGATGAAATATCTGTTGTTAATGTTGGAATAAATAGTTCATTAGTATTCCCAGTGCCTAATTGTCCATTATCATTTAATCCCCAACATAAAATACGAGTATCATTTAATCTAGTTCCACAAGTATCATAACTTCCAGCACTTATTTGAACATATGCAGATATGTCTGAAGTCAATGTTGGATTGTTTAAATTTATAAATCCTCCATTTCCAAGTTCTCCGTCTCCACCATCTCCCCAACATAATACCCTTGAATCGTTTGCCCGAATCCCACAAGAATGATAATCTCCAGTAGCAATTTTTTTATAAGCCGAAGTATCTGTAGTTAAAGTAGGAATTAAATTATTTTCTGTTCCACCATCACCTAATTGTCCATCACCACCAAATCCCCAGCATAATACTCTTGAATCATTTTTTCTAATTCCACACGAAGGACTATTTGCACTAATAGATTTATATTCAGAAGTATCAGTTGTAACATTTGGATTTAATTGAACAACTAAGGTTTGCCCATCCCCTAATTCGCCATTACCTCCAAATCCCCAGCATAATACTCTTGAATCATTTTTTCTAATTCCGCATGTATAATAATCACCGGCACTAATACTTTTATAAGCAGAAGTATCATTAATTAATGTCGGATTTCCTAAAGTTGAAAATCCCCCATTTCCAAGTTGCCCAAAATTACCATATCCCCAACACAATACTCTCGAATCATTAGCACGAATACCACAAACATGATTATAATCACCAGCACTTACAGCAAGATATGCGGAGGAATCAATAGTTAGTGTTGGATTCGCAACATTATGTCCATCAATATCTCCATCTCCTAAAGCACCATACTTTCCATAACCCCAACACAATACTCTTCTATCACTTGTTCGAATTCCGCAAGTCTGATAACCCCCGGCACTTACACTCAAATATGCTGAAGTATCTTTTGTAATATTTGGATTCAAATTATTATGTACGGCAGTACTACCATCACCCAATTGTCCATAATTACCTTTTCCCCAACATAAAACTCTTGAATCATTTTTTCTAATACCACAAGTATGAGACCATCCTGTTGAAATTTTAAGATCATCGCAAGAAGTAGAACTAAAATTGAAAACTTCAATAATACAAATCGATGAACAACCATCACCGTTAACTAAATTATTATCATCACATTGTTCAGAACTTTCTTTTATACCATTACCACAAGAAACACAAACAAGATTACAAAAATCAACAGAAAAAACGTATTGAGAAGTATCACTTGTTAGATTAGGGATATAAACCCTATGATCAATAGAAATACCATCACCTAATTGACCAAATAAACTTCTACCCCAACATAAAACACGACCATCCTCCCTAATACCACAAGTATGATACCATCCACTTCCAACATGAGAATATTCAAGACTATCAGAGATTAATGTTGGAATCCCTGTATCAGAATTTCCCCCATTCCCTAATGCACCAAATTCTCCCCTACCCCAACATAAAACACGACCATCCTCCCTAATACCACAAGTATTGTATCTCTGCAAAATTACTTTTTTGTATTTTGAAGAATCAACAGTTAAAGTTGGAACACGAACTTCAGGACTAAAAAAAGAAGTATCACCATTTCCCAAAACCCCATATACTCCCCAACCCCAACATAAAACACGACCATCTTCACGGATACCGCAAGTGTGATAATATCCTGTACTAACTTGTAAATATTTTGAATCATCCATTGTTAATATTGGATTAGGAACACTTCCAAAACCAGAACGATTATTTCCTAATCTTCCTGATTCTTCAGAACCCCAACATAACACCCTAGAATCATTTGCTCGAATTCCACAAGTATAACTATTTCCTGCACTAACGCTTTTATATGCACTCGTATCAACTGTTAAGGTTGGTGTTGTTTTTTGCCCTCCAATAGTTCCATTTCCTAATTGACCATAATTATTATTTCCCCAACATAACACCCTAGAATCATTTGCTCGAATTCCACAAGAATGATATATACCCGCACTAACACTTAAATATTCTGAAGTATCAGCAGTTAAAGTTGGATCCCCCTTTCTCAAAAGATCACCATTACCTAATTGTCCATTTGTTCCAAGTCCCCAACATAAAACTCTTTTATCATCACGAAGACCACAAGTATGATATCCACCAGCATTAATACTTAAATATCCAGAAGTATCTGTTGACAAAATTGGACTATAAACATTATGATCATCAATTCTTCCATCTCCAATTGAACCATAATAAGATCTTCCCCAACATAACACTCTAGAATCATTATTACGAATTGCACAAGAATGATAAATTCCTGAAGAAAGTTTAAAATAACCGCAATCCCCAAAACAAGGATTAATTTCAATAATACAAGTCGAAGAGCAACCATCACCATTAACTATATTATTATCATCACATTCTTCACCGCCAATAATAACACCATCACCGCAAGAATTAGAAATACAACTAAAACCACAAGTTTCATCAGTAGAATAACCAGAAGAATCAATAATTAAATTAGGAGATAAGATTTTATGAACAATAATAGACCCATCCCCCAATTGCCCATCACTGCCTTCTCCCCAACATAACACCCTTGAATCATTCGTTCTAACACCGCAAGAATGCTGTGCACCAGTTGTTAAAATAGTATATGCAGAAACATCAGTTGTTAATGTCGGAACAGATTTATCCGCAGTTCCACCATTACCTAATTGCCCTAAAAATCCATAACCCCAACATAATATACGAGAATCACTTTTTCTAATTACACAATTATGTGAAAAACCTAAATTCAAATCTCGACTTGCCGATGAATCTTGAGTCAAAGTTGGATTCCCAACACTATGATCTGAAGTAATTCCATCTCCTAATCTCCCGCTAATTCCTCTTCCCCAGCATAATACACGAGAATCACTTGTTCTAATACCACAAGTATGAAATGCTCCAGTGCTAATCTCATTATACTCAGAAAAATCAGTTATCAATATCGGATTTGGAACATTATGTACGCTTATGTTTCCATCACCCAATTTTCCATAATCTCCTCTACCCCAACATAAAACTCTTGAATCATTCGCTCGAATACCACAAGTAAAATCACTAATAGTGTCAAGACTTTTATACGCAGAAGAATCAGTTGTCAATATAGGATTTAAAACATTATGTACATTTGCATTCCCATCACCAAGCATACCATATACACCTTCTCCCCAGCATAATACTCTTGAATCATTTGCTCGAATACCACAGGTATGATATCCTCCAGCACTTATACTTGAATATGCAGATGTATCATTTATAAAATTTGGAATTAAATTATCTCCAGTACTTCCATCACCCAATTGCCCTAAATTCCCTTCACCCCAACAAAGAACTCTTGAATCATTTTTCCGAATACCACATGTATGAAGATTACCAGCACTTATACTAACATACTCCGATAAATCTGTAATTAATGTTGGAATTGAATTATAACTCGTTCCCCCATCACCTAATTGACCAGAACTACCCCTTCCCCAACATAAAACCCTTGAGTCATTAGCTCGAATACCACAAGTATGATATTGACCTCCAGAAATCTTAGAATAATCACAAGAGATTAAAGTAGAACAAGAATCAGCACTAATAAATAAAATATTAATAAATAATAAACAAAAAAAAATAAACACACTTCTTTTCATAATGTTAATCATTAAAACAAATTTATAAATATTTGTCCAATTAATTTTTTCTTAAATAAATTAAATAATAAATTCCAACAATTAGGAAGATAGTAATAATCAAATTATAAAATCCAAAGAATGGAAGTTGTATCTCAGCAGGACAAGGAATAATATTTGAACCTCCGATACATCTCTGAGATAATTTAAATGGATCATAATAATAAAGTCCATTTTCTAAAACATAATCAGTGACTTCATCAGAAGGACCATTACTATAAGTTGCATATCCATTATCAACTCCCCAAGCCCAAGTAGTTGACCAGGAATATTCTAAAAATCCATCATTACAATTATCAACTGTGCTTTCACTATATTTGCAACTACCAACTGTTGGAATACTGCTATCTGTATCACAATCAAGTCCAGGAGAAGAACCCCAAGTATAATCACATTTATTTATTGAAGAATTCCAAATGCATTTACAGAACATTAAGTATGAACATGAAGGGTCAGGACCTGCTATTTCATCACCACATTTTGTATCATTCCAAACTTCAGGAAATGCTTCAAAGACTTTTTCATTGACACTATTTTCTGCAGCATTACAACCAATATAATCACAATCACTGCAACTTACCTCAGTTTCATAATTTGAACACCAAGGAGTAACATCTTGAACTAAAATTTCTAATCTGTTACTTTCAAATCCATTAATTTTAAAATAAAAACCATCATAATCACCTATTTCAGTCAGAGAATAATCATCCCCAGTAATTACCCATTCACCAATAATAATACCCCAACCAATATTACTAAATGTTCCGGAAATAGCATTTATCCCTGTTCGAATTTCATCATCGAAAGCAGGGTCATCTTCAAAAATTTCAAAACTAAATGAACCATTTAAAATTCCGGTATTATTAAGCACCAACTTAACAGTTTCTCCGATATTAGCTTTATTTATTTTTAATCCATTAGAATCTAAAAAATAAGCTTCAGGTTGAAGAACACAAACATTTGAACAACCATCACCATTATTATTATTTTTATCATCACACTCTTCATAACCCTTAAACCAAATTCCATCACCGCAATAACTATTCTTATAAGTTTCAATCTCACAAATATTTGAACAACCATCAAATGAAATTTTATTTCCATCATCGCAAGTTTCTTTACCGATAAAGAGAATTTTATCACCACAATAACTACTTGAGTAAGTTTCTATATTACAAGTTGATGAACAGCTATCATAATCAATATTATTTCCATCATCACACTCTTCAGAACCAACAAATAAGATATTATCCCCGCAATAAAAATCATTATAGATTTCAATTTCACAAATATTTGAACAGCCATCACCAGATTTAACATTACCATCATCGCAAGTTTCAAAAGACGGAAAAATAACATTATCACCACAATAATTTAAACCATAAGTTTCTGTTAAACAATTAGAAGCACAACCATCACCAGATTTAACATTACCATCATCACATTGTTCAGGGCTTTCAACAACTTCATCACCACAAACAGCACAAGATGCAACACATCCAGCAATAGAATTTGGAGAACAAGCTTGTGTGCAACCACTACCAGCACAATAATAATTACTTGTAGAAGTAGTATATGAACCACTCGGAACACAATTTCCTGCCCCCCCCCCGGGATAAGCACCACCTTGTGCAGGAGTACATCCCCAACAACTTTCGCAATAACCCCCACAACAGCAATTCCCACAAGATAAAATAACACAACAACCAGTATACCAACCAGTAGTAGTAACTGTTATTGATTCATAAGTACCAGAGTTAATACAATTAGAAGATGATGAACTCGAGGGAAAAGTAGGAGTAGGTGAATTTGAAGGATAACCACAACTACATGTAGCTGACCAAGAAGTTATATCACAATATCTAATATGAAATGCTTGCCCAGGTCTAGCTACACTACAACCAGAAACATCATTCCATGAATAATATCCATTTTCACAAACTAAATCAGTACTTCCACTAAAACAAATTTGCCCATGAGAAGCACAAACAGTATTGCAATCAATACTTTTATCAGTATTTACATAAGTTTCAGCAAAAATAAAATTTAAATTTAATAACAAAAAAAATAAAATAAACACACTTCTTTTCATAACCTCTATTAATTTTTTATATTTATAAAGATTTCTTTGATTTTCTTAAATAAATTAAAGAATAAATCCCAGCAATTATAAAAATAGTCATAATCAAATTATAAAATCCAAAGAATGGAAGTTGTATTTTTGCAGGACAAGGGATAATATTTGAGCCACCAATACATCTTTGAGAAAATTTAAAAGGATCATAATAATAAATTCCATTTTCTAAAATATAATCATTAATATCATTTGAAGGACCATTGCTATGAAGAAGATATCCATTATCGGCTCCCCAAGACCAAATAGTTGTCCAGGAATATTCTAAAAATCCATCCTCACAATTATCAATTGTACTTTCACTATATTTGCAAATACCAATTATAGGAGTATTACTCCCACCACAATTAAAACCAGGAGTCGATTTCCAAGAATAATCACATTTACCTGTTAAAGAATTCCACACACATTCGCAAAGCATTAAATAAGTACATGAAGGATCAGGACCTTCAATCTCATCACCACATCTTGTATCATTCCAAACTTCAGGAAATGCTTCAAAAACTTTTTCATTCACACTCTTTTCCGCAGCATTACAACCAATATAATTGCAATTATTACAACTAACTTCAGTTTGATAAGCATCACACAAAGGGGTTAAATCATTTGCTAAAATAACCAAATAATTACTTTTGTAAATATCGATATTAAAATAAAATCCATCATAATCATTAGTTTTTGCATAATCCTCTTCAGTAATTGTCCATTCACCAAGAACCATCCCAAAACCAACGTTGCTAAATGCTCCGGAAATAGCATTTATCCCTGTTCGAATTTCATCATCAAAAGCAGGGTCATCTTCAAAAATTTCAAATGAACCATTTAAAATTCCAGTATTATTAAGCACTAACTTAACAGTTTCACCAATATGAGCTTCAGTTATTCTTAATCCATTAAAATCTAAAAAATAAGCTTCTGGTTGAAGGATGCAAACATTTGAACAACCATCACCATTAACTAAATTATTATCATCACATTCTTCCGGAGATTCTTTTATACCATTACCACAATCAGCACAAATCTTAGTCCCAGAACAATTGCCACTGCAACCATCTGAACATATTTGCCCTGTACAAGTATTCACTGCACAAGAACAATTTGGAATACATTTTGTTCCAGAACAAGTTCCACCACAACCATCTGAACATGTAGATCCTATTGGAGTATTAACTGCACAAACACAGCTTGGAACACATTTAGTTCCCGCACAAGTTCCTCCACAACCATCTGAACATGTAGATCCTATTGGAGTATTAACTGCACAAACACAGCTTGGAACACATTTAGTTCCCGCACAAGTTCCTCCACAACCATCTGAACATGTAGATCCTATCGGAGTATTAACAGCACAAGCACAACTTGGAACACAAGCAACACAAATGAAAGAACAACCATATGCAGAAATATCTTTTGTTAAATTTGGACTGAATACATTATGTGTTGCAAGATTTCCATCCCCTAATCTTCCATCAACCCCTTGCCCCCAACATAATACTCTTGAATCATTTGCACGAATTCCACAAGTATGACGCCAATCAAATCCAGAACTTATACTTGTATATGCTGAAGTATCTGCTGTTAAAGTTGGATACTTTTTGAAAATGTCTAAATTAGTTGTTCCTCCATTACCCAATTGTCCATAAATTCCACCCCCCCAACATAATACCCTTGAATCACTTGCTCGAATTCCACATGTATGAGTCCATCCTGCATTTACTTGTAAATAAGCAAAAGTATCAGTAGTTAAATATGGTGAAGTTCTATCAATATACATTTGCCCATCTCCAAGTTTTCCAAATTCTGAATCTCCCCAACATAATACTCTTGAATCACTCGCTCTAATTCCACAGGTATGATATCCCCCAGCACTTATACTTGAATAAGCAGAAGAATCTGTAGTTAAAATTGGGATTAAAGAATTTCCTGTTCCACCATTACCTAGTTGTCCTAAAGTTCCATTACCCCAACATAATACTCTTGAATCACTTGCACGAATCCCGCAAGTATGATAACTTCCAACACTTATACTTTTATAGGGTGATGAATCTATAGTTAAAGTTGGAATTAGATAATTTCCTGTTCCCCCATTACCGAGTTGTCCAAAGGTTCCATTACCCCAACATAATACTCTTGAATCACTTGCACGAATTCCACATGCATGTCCTTCCGCCACACTTACACTTGTATAAGCAGAAATATCTGTTGTTAAAGTTGGTTTCGATTTTATCCCTGTTCCACCGTTACCTAACCTTCCATCTCCCCCGTATCCCCAACATAATACTCTTGAATCAGTTGCACGAATCCCACAAGTATAAGCATAACCAGCACTTACAGTTAAATATGCTGAAGTATCAGCGATAGGATATGGTTCAGCCCTATTTGGACTAATCTGCCCATTTCCAAGTATTCCATTTCCAGAATTTCCCCAACATAGAACTCTTGAATCATTGGATCTAATCCCGCAAGTATGCCCTCCACCCACAGAAATTGATCCATCTTTAAAATAAGCACAAGATGGATTAATCGTACATACATCAGCACTAATAAATAAAATATTAATTAATAATAAACTAAAAATAATAAACACACATCTTTTCATAATATCTAATTAATATTTAGACTTATAAAACTTTTTCTAATTTTTATATTTAATATTCTTATAATCTTGATAATGTCTTAAGTTTAAAATTACAAACAAAATAAAAATAATAATCAAAAAAATCAACAAAAAATAAAATACTTTTTTATTTAAATCAAAAGCCAAAAAATCTTCTTCAGTTTTTTCTTCAATTTCTTTTTCAGAGTCTAAAGTTTCAGATTTATTTTCATCAATAACAATATAAATTTTAGGATTAATTTCTTCAAAAATTGTTTTAATTGTAATATTAGCTTTATTGTTTTTTATACCCTCAAATTTAATATACAAATCATAATATTCATTTGAAGTAACATTTAATTTTTTACTTTCACCAATTCCCAACAATAAACTTATTGGTTCACTTTCTATAGTAATATTAACTTTATTATTTTTAAGAGAATTTAAAGTCAAAGTATGACTGCTTTTTTCTAAGCCAGTAATAGTAAATTTAACTTGTTCTTTTTCTTTTAATTCATTAGAATAACCAATAAGTAGATCATTAGAAGTTGGAGCATAAATACTTGCAGAAGGACTTCCCCCTCCTCCACCCCCTCCGGAACTTACAACAACTACCGGAGCAGTAACAGTAAAACTTCTTTGAGAAGTATAATTAATATTTCCAGCTTTATCAGAACAATTAATATTCCAGTTATAACTTCCAGGAACAAAAGAATTTGTAAAACTTTGTGTTTCCGAGGTATTAACAATTGAAATATTTGTTAAACTAATTATATCATTAACAATTAAACTGCAATTAGACAAATTAATATTCTCGCTAACATTATAACTAAAAGTTATTGATTGAGAACTTGATGTATAACTTGCAGAATTTTCAGGACTAATTAAAGTAATATTCGGTGAAGTAATATCATAAGTCAAAGTATAATTCTCGTCAGCCAAATCAGAATTAGATTGATTATTAATACTCAAACAATTCCATGAATAATTTCCTTCTTCAGTAAAATTATAACTAAAGATTGTTGAATTAATCTCTCCGGAAAGATTACTGGTGGAATTATAAATTAAATTAGAAGTAGAATTCCATAAATAAAAAGTTAAATTTGTTAATTCGGCTCCTTGCATTGTTTGACCTGAACAATTAAAAGTTAAATTTTGATTTGTATATTTATTATTTTCCGGAGAATTTAAAGTGGTGCTTAAATTTCCAATGGTTAAAGTATAATTATTATTTGCATATGCAAAATTACCTTTTGAATCATTACCCAAGCAATTCCAATAATAAATCCCAGAAGATAAACCTGTAACATTGAAAGAACTTTGGTTAGATAAACCGGAAATATTAGAAATTGTTTGATTAATTAAATTCCCGGTAGAATTCCATAAATAAAAAATTAAATTTGAAAGCAAAAATTCATCAGTAACATTGCAAACAAAAGTTTGATTTAAATTTATACTAATTAAAGAATTACTTGGAGAGATTAAAGTTACATTTGGTGCAACATTATCTAGAGAATAAATCGCTGAATAAATATCAACAATTGAAAAATTATATCCGCTTCCGGAAGTATCATCTAATAAATGTCCGGTATTATTAATTACTGCTTTAATTTCATTATTCGTTTTTGTTTGATTTGTTAATCTTAAAAATTGTTTAAATAATGCAAAAACACCAGCAACATGTGGGGTAGACATTGAAGTCCCGCTTAAAGATTCAAATCCACCGTTTGCTTTAGTAGAATTAATATTTATGCCAGGAGCAAACAATTCAAATAATGGACCTCTTTGATAACTAATAGCACTATTTGCATCGTTAACTGTTCCAACAGCAACTGCACTTTCTACACACGCAGGAGCAGAAGGACCAATTGTAACAGTTATTCCAGTACAACCTCCGCCATTACCATTTCCCGCAGCAACAATCACACTGATATTATTACTAGTTGCATTATCAATATATGAAGCACTAGGGTCACTATTGCAATAAGCAGTATGATTTGTACAATCACCTAAACTCATACTAATTACTGAGATATTGTAAGCATTTTTATTCGCAATACACCAATCAATTCCACGATTAAGGTCTGTAGATGTTCCAGACCCTTGATAATTTAAAACTTTCACACCAATTAAATTTGCACCAACTGCAACACCATTAATATAAGTACTCGCACCTGCAATTCCAGCTACATGAGTACCATGCCCATGATCATCTAAAACACTGCAATTTTCTACACAGGCTTTTTCAAAACAATCAATAACACAAGTAAGATTTTTTCCATTTAATGCAGGATGAGTAAAATCTACACCAGTATCAAGGATGCAAATTGTTTCATTTATCCCCGTAATATTAACTCCGGAAATCTGAACATTCCAGGCATTAGTTGCATTAACATAAGGAACTGAAGTTTGCAAAAAAGCATGAAGGGGTTTATCAAACCAAATATAATCTACATCATTATTTTTCTCTAATAATTCCAAATCATGAATAGAAAGAGATAAAGAAATTTCATTATTAAAAACATGATTTATATTCTCTTCTCCAATTTCATTAATAATTTCAGATTTAATTTTATTCTTCTCTAATAATTTCTCTTCATCGCTCTTTTCTGATTGAACAAAAAAACCTTTATTTTCTAAAGGTTCTTTAAGTTTTACAATAACATTAACTTTTTCTATGCCATCATTAAAATCATCTAAAACTTTTTTATCAATTTTAGTTTCATAAGATTCTGAATGAATAATAATGAATCCAAAAATTGAAATTAAACAAAAAATTACAAAATATTTTTTCATTTTTCACCCCAATTAACAATACACTTTCCTTTCACGCATCCGCAACTTCCTTGCCCGCAATCCATTGTATCAGGCTGACAGTTCATTGTACAAAAAATATCAGAACAATTTGGCTTTAAACTTTTAGAAACACAACTTGATGCATGACAACAACTATTTGCAACGCAATCTAAATCACTAGAACATTCAACTAAAGTGTCATTTATTTTTTCATTTAAAAAATAAAATAAAATCCCAGATAAACTAATAATTAAAATTAATATTATCAAACCCTTTTTTTTCATATAAAAGATTATAATTTACAAAATAAAAAGGTTTCTAATAATTCTTTTAAAAATTAAATCTCAATTCCAGGTCTTGCAATTATACCTTTCTCAAAAACATGCTTAATCATTTTAATCTCTTGAGCATAATCGACAACATCTAAAACTTCATGAGGGCATTTTAACCCGGTCATTACAAATTCCAAATTTTTTCGTTTAGTTTTAACTACCTTAATAATATCTTCATAATTAAATGCAGGATTGTTATTTCCAAACAAAGGAACATTTAACATTTCATCACAAAATAATAAATTAACATCACAAGAGATATTTAAAACAAAATCTAAACAAGACAAAGAATGATTTCTTTGCTTATCAGTTAATCCTTTTTCAATAAATGCCCAATCAAACTCACCGGGACTATAATAAATTACAGAAGAATTTTGTTTTAATTCAGGGATTTCGTTGCTTTTTTCTCCTTTCATAAATTGCACAATACCAACTTTTAGCCCATAACCTAATGCCCGATGAACTAACCCAATCCCAGAAGTAGTTTTACCTTTTCCATTGCCATAAATTGCATGAACATAACCATAAATATCATTATTTATCATCAAATTTCAAAAGGTTTCTTATTTAAAAAAATATATGAGTTACAGATTTCCAAAAGCATTTTTAAACCCCAAAATCTAAATATACATGTAAAAAGATGGAAATTTGCACAGTAGGTGGTTTTGAAGAAGTCGGAAAAAATATGACTGCAGTTAAAATCAAAGATGATGTTTTTTTATTTGATTGTGGATTTTATTTACCTGGAGTTATAGAACTTCAGGAAGAATCAAATATAGATTATACCACAGCAGCACTGCGAAGGGTCAAAGGTATTCCAGATGATAGAGTTTTAGATAATATTAAATGGAGAAAACAAGTTAAAGCTATTTTTATATCTCATGCACATTTAGACCATGTAGCAGGATTCCCATTTGTAGCAGACAGATACCCAAATGCAGTAATTTATGGAACACCATTTACAATACAAGTTTTAAATTCATTAGTTAAAGATTCACATTCATCAATCCCAAACAAAAGAAAAATTGTTGAAATAAATTCAATAAATAATATCCATAATGTTACAAAAAATATTAAAGTTGAATTTATCCATACAACACATTCAACCATTGATTCAACATTTGTGGCATTGCATACACCGGAAGGAATTTTCTTTTATGCACTGGATTTTAAATTTGATGACACCCCGACTTTCGGACCACCGCCAAATTATAAAAGATTAGAAGAAATTGGAAAACAAGGAGTAAAATTAGCAATAATCAATACACTTTATTCATATAAAAAACAATCAAATGGAAGTGAAAGAGATGTAGATAAGATGCTTGATAAAGTATTATCAGTAGCACACGACAAACAAGCAGCAGTTTTTGTAACAACCTTTTCATCGCATATTGAAAGATTAAATAATATTATTAAACATGCACAAAAGACACATCGTGAAATAATTGTTTTTGGAAGAAGTATGGCGAAATACATTAATTGTGCAATGAATGTTGGAAAATGCCCATTTTATAACAAGATTAAAATAATAAAATATAGAGGACAAATTAACTCAATGTTCAAAAAAATTGATAATGATAGAGGAAAATATTTAGTTATTTGCACAGGACACCAAGGAGAAAAAAATTCAATATTAGATAGAATTGCAAACGGAGCAACACCATTTAGATTTAAACAAGGAGACCACTTAATTTTTTCTTCTTCAGTAATTCCTGTGGAAGTAAATCAGGAATCAAGACGAAAATTAGATGCAAAATTAATCAAAATGGGAGTAGAATTGCAAAAAGATATACATGTTTCAGGACATGGAAGCAGAGATAGCAAAATAAAATTAATCAAATTAATTAAACCAAAACATATAATTCCTTCACATGGAAATCGACAACAAGAAGAAGACTTAATATGCATTACAAAAGAATTAGGATATAAACTAAATGAAACATCACATCTGGCATTAAATGGACAAATATTTAAATTTTAAATGGTAAAACAAGACATTTTAGGAGGATTATTCTCAGCAGTTTCACGTGGAATTGATTTAAAAAATGCCATGCAAAGCCTGTATAATGCAGGTTATGAAAAAGAAGAAATTGAAGAAGCAGCAAAAATAATACAAAAGGGTCAATTTACACAAGACCCAATAACACAAAAAATAATTCCAATATTTGAAAAACTTGTAGAAGAAAAAAAAGAAGAACCAAAAAAAGAACCAATACAAGATATAATCCCAATAGTTGAAAAACAAAAAACACAGATAAAAAGTAATAAACCAACAACAAAAAAAGTTTCAGATTATGATCATACTTTTGAAAATAATGATAGAAAAATAATCGCAGTATTAATTGTAATATTAATATTTTTAATTGGAGTTTTATTAGCTACAATTATATTCAAACCTGAAATAATTAGTTTTATTAATGAATTCTTAAACAAAAATGCCTGAAATTTATACACCTGAAGAAGATTCATACCTTCTTTCAAAAGTTTTAAAAGAAAATATTCCAAGATTAATCAATAAAGAAAAATCATTAAAAATTTTAGAAATTGGATCCGGTTCAGGAATACAAATTCAAACATTATTAAATTTAGGAATTGAAAAAGAAAAAATTTTTTCTGCAGACATTAATCATGAGGCAGTAATACATTGCCAAAAATTAGGATTTAATTGTATAGAATCAAATCTTTTTGAAAAGATTAATGATAAATATGATATAATAATATTTAACCCCCCTTATTTACCGGAAGACAAAAAAGAGCCAAAAGATTCAAAACTTGCAACAACAGGGGGAAAAGAAGGCAGTGAAATAATAAATGAATTTTTGAAACAAGCAAAAGAACACTTAAATCAAAATGGTAAAATATTTTTATTAATAAGCTCGCTTACAAGACAAATTAATTGGTTGGATTATAATAAAAAAATAATCGATACAAAAAAAATGTTTTTTGAAGAACTTTATGTTCTAGAATTAACAATTTAATTATTACTTCAAAAAACCTGTGATATCAAAGAAGGCTCCGAAAGATATCACCGAACCGCAATTTGAGGAAGCTCAAAAGAAACCAGCGGGTGTCTTTTATTTTGAAGAACTTTATATTCTAGAATTAACAATTTAATTATTACTTCAAAAAACCTGTGATATCAAAGAAGGCTCATAAAGATATCACCCTTCAAGTATTCGGGGAGGGTTAAAGGGAACCAAGGGGTTCCTTTTATTTTGAAGAACTTTATGTTCTAGAATTAACAATTTAATTATTACTTCAAAAAACTCGTGGCATTCCTAAAGGTTCAGAAAAATGCCACCGTTCAAATATTCGAGGAGGGTTAAAGGGAACCAAGGGGGTCACATTCCATGTGGTATCCACGAAGGCTCATAGAGATACCACCCTTCAAGTATTCGAGGAGGGTTAAAGGGAACCAAGGGGTTCCTTTTATTTTGAAGAACTTTATGTTCTAGAATTAACAATTTAAGAATAATTCAAAAAACCTGTGATATCCACGAAGGCTCCGAAAGATACCACCCTTCCAAAATTCGAGGAGGGTTGAAGGGAACCAAGGGGTGTCTTTTATGCACGACGGTATTAATCTTAAAAATAATCGTCGTGCTTGTGGTATCCACGAAGGCTCATAAAGATGCCACCCTTCAATGTTTCGAGGAGGGTTGAAGGGAACCAAGGGGTGTCTTTTATGCACGACGGTATTAATCTTAAAAATAATCGTCGTGCTTGTGGTATCCACGAAGGCTCATAAAGATGCCACCCTTCAATGTTTCGAGGAGGGTTGAAGGGAACCAAGGGGTGTCTTTTATGCACGACGGTATTAATCTTAAAAATAATCGTCGTGCTTGTGGTATCCACGAAGGCTCATAAAGATGCCACCCTTCAATGTTTCGAGGAGGGTTGAAGGAAACCAGCGGGTGTCTTTTATGCACGACGGTATTAATCTTAAAAATAATCGTCGTGCTTGTGGCATCCACGAAGGCTCATAAAGATGCCACCCTTCAATGTTTCGAGGAGATTCAAAAAGAACCAAGGGGTTCTTTTTATTTTACTTTAACTTAATTCCCCAAGTAGCCATTAACTCAATAGTTTTGGGAGATTTAGCATTACAAGATATAGACTCGTTATCTGTATTAGATCCATTCCAAGGATCATATCTGGCAAAAAGAGGACAAACATCAATCTTTTTTGGTTTATTACCAGTATCAACATTACGATTAAGATAACCCTTTGTATCACAATTCCTTTTTTTCTCATATTTACAGGAATATAATTTGCAAGGAGATTTACTGTGACGTAAACATTCACCAGTTAAACAAGCATAAGTTTTTTCTTCGTCAATAAAATCTACTTCATCAGGAAATACATCTGAACAAACTTCAAGATTTTCTTGTCCGGTTTTGGCAATTTCTTCAAGTTTAACAATTAATTTATCTAATCCTTTTAAGCTCTTGGAAGACAAAGAACCTTTTATTTCAAGATCCCTAAGTTTATTAACAACATTATATAACTCTCTATAAACTGGTTGTTTTAATCCCATAAAAAATTTAAAATTATAAGGTATTTAAAGATTTATAGTTAGTTACTAATAAATAATAACAGATTATACAAAAAGGCTTAAAAATTAAATATCAAAACTAAATCACAATCAATTTTATATAGCCAACATTTTATACAACTTTATTAAGAGAAATTGAGAGCTTTTTAAGCAATAAAATTTTCAGTAATTAATTAAACAAAATTCAAAAATGACAAAATTCGCCCACCTGCAGATTGTACTATCAATTGAAAGGATGAAAAGATTATAAAAAATGACAAAATTCGCCCACCTGCAGATTGCACTATCAATTGAAAGGATGAAAAGATTATAAAAAATGACAAAATTCGCCCACCTGCAGATTGCACTGTCAATCGAAGGGGCGAGAATTTTGTAAAACAACAAACATGACAAAATTCGCGCATATTTCAGATGTACATTTAGGAGGTTGGAAAGCTCAACCACTACAAGATTTAAATTTTAAATCATTTCAAAAAGCAATAAATATTTGCATAAATTCAAAATTAAATTTCATATTAATTGCCGGAGATTTATTTGATTCAGCATATCCCCCAATTGAAATTTTAAAAGAAACATTTGCAGAATTTCGAAAACTCAAAGAAGCAAGAATTCCCTGCTTTATTATAGCGGGGTCTCATGATTATTCTGTTTCAGGAAAAACTTTTTTAGATGTCCTTGAAAAAGCAGGGTTTTGTAAAAATGTAACAAATTTTGAAGAAAAAGAAGAAACAATAATTCTTAATCCAACAATTCATGAAGGGGTTGCAATTTATGGATACCCTGGAAAAAAATCAGGTTTAGAAGTCCAAGACTTAAGAAAAATTAAATTCAATGATGCCCCGGGTATGTTTAAAATTTTAATGTTACATACAACAATTGATAAAGCAAAAGGAACATTGCCAATTGATGCAATTGAGACAGAAAAATTACCTTATGCAGATTATTATGCTTTAGGTCATTTACACATTGATTTTAAATATAAAAATTTTGTTTATCCAGGTCCGATATTTCCGAATAATTTTCAGGAATTAGAAGATTTAAAACATGGAAGTTTTTATATTGTCGATACTGAATCAATTAATGTTTTACAAAAAATTGAATTACAAATAAAAGAAATAATAAGATTAGATATTCAAATTGAGGATGCTCTTAAAGCAACAGAATTAATAATTTCAAAATTAGAAGAAAAAAATATACAGGATAAAATTGTTCTTTTAAGAATTCATGGAGAATTAAAAGATAGCAAAAATTCAGACATTAAGTTTTCACAAATAGAGGAATATATTCAGAACAACAAAGCTTATTTTATGTTGAAAAATACTCATAATCTAAAAACAAAAGAAATTGAACTTGAAAAAGAAATTAAAGATTCAGAGAATATTGAAAATGAAACAATAAAAGTTTATTCTCAGGAAAATCCTTCAATACTCAATGAATTAATTCCGCAGATTATGAATGCTTTATCCATTGAAAAACAAGAAGGGGAAACAACTGAAACATTCACAAGAAGATTAATTGAAGAAAGTAAAAAAGTTTTAAATTTTTAAAATTAATTTTTCTATGAATAAACAAAAAAATGCAATTAAAAAAATTAGAAATTTTTAAATTTCATTTTTTCCACGGAAAAACAAAAAAATGCAATTAAAAAAAATCAAATTAAAAAATATTAGAAGTTATCAGGAAGAAGAGATAGAATTTGCAAAAGGCTCAACATTACTATCCGGAGATATTGGCTCGGGAAAAACAACAATTCTCTTAGCAATTGAATTCGCATTATTTGGGCTGCAACCCGGACAAAAAGGAACATCATTACTGCGAAATGGAGAAGAAGAAGGAGAAGTTAAAATTGAATTTGAAGTGGACAATAAAGAAATAACAATTGAACGGAAATTAAAAAAAGGAAAAACTATAACACAGGATTATAGTGCAATAACAATTGACGGAAAAAAAGATGAAATCTCAGTAACAGAATTAAAAAATACAGTATTAGAATTATTAAATTATCCAAAAGAATTTTCAAAAAAACAAAATATTCTATATAAATTTACAGTTTATACCCCGCAGGAAGAAATGAAGCAGATAATATTGCAGGATTCAGAAACAAGAATAAATACATTAAGGCATGTATTTGGAATTGACAAATATAAACAGATTTTAGAAAATACTTCAATAATAATGACAAATATTAGGGAAGAAAAAAGAATCAGAGAGGGCATTACAATGAGTTTAGAACAGGATAAAACAAATGTGATCAAAAAAGAACAGGAATTAAAATCCATACAACGGGAGTTAATTTTTCTTAGTGGAGAATTATTATTAAAAATTGAAAAAAGAAAAGACGTTGAAAAAGAAAAAGATGAAATTTATAAAAAAATAGAAGAAAAAAATAAACTTAAGCAAGAGATAGAAAAGACAAGAATAATTACCAATAACAAAGAAGAAATTATTTATAATAATTCAAAATTAAATCAGGAATTAATCATGCAATTAGAAGAACTAAAAAGTTTGCAATTTGATGAATCACAAATTCAGCAGTTAGAAAATGAGATTAAATTTAAAAGAGAACAAAAAGAAAAATTAAATAATAGTCATTTAGAGATTAATTCAAAAATCAATTCTATAAATTATAAAAATCAAGATAATAAAAATCTGATTCAAACTATGTCTAATTTAAAAAATTGCCCAACATGCCTTCAAAATGTTGATGCAATTTATAGAGCAAATGTATTAAACAAAGCTAATTCAGATATCGTAGAAAATAACAAAAAGATAGAATTTTTAGAACAGGAAAAAAAAGAAATTTTAAAACAGTATAAAATCTTAGAAGAAGAAATTCATTTTAAAGAGAGAAAAATTACAGACTTAAAGATATTAAAGATGAAATTGCAAGATATAGATAAAAAAGAAAAAAAATTACATGAGATTGAAATTTCAAAAAATTCATTGAATCAGGATTTAATAATACTCAAAAAACACCTTGAAACATTAAATAATTCGATATTTGAATTAGCCAAATATGACGGAAAATTTAATGCAAAGCAAATAGAATTGCAAGAAGCATTCAGAGAAGAAAAAATTGCAGAAATTAAAATTGCAGAAACAAAAAAAGAAATAAATATGCATGATAAACAAATTGAAGAATTAAAAGAAAGAGTTAAAAAAATTGAAGAGATAAAAAAACAATTGAATTATTTAATGGAAATTGAAACATGGTTTTCAAAAAAATTTATCCCGCTCATTACATATATTGAAAGAAATGTGATGATAAAATTAAAAACAGAATTTTCAAAATTATTTGCCGAATGGTTTAATATGCTTGTTTCAGATACATTTAATGTAAATTTGCGAGACGATTTTACACCAATAATTGAACAGCAAGATTACGAGATAGATTATGCATTCCTTTCAGGAGGAGAAAGAACAGCAATTGCACTTGCATATAGACTTTCATTAAACCAGGTTATTAATTCCCTTTTAAGTAAAATAAAAACCAAAGATTTAGTAATTTTAGACGAACCAACAGATGGTTTTTCTGAACAACAGCTAGATAAAATGCGTGATGTTTTACAGCAATTAAAAATTGGTCAATTAATAATTGTAAGCCATGAGCAAAAGATAGAAAGTTTTGTAGAAAATGTAATTAGATTTAAAAAAGAGCATGGAATAAGTATAAAAGAATAAAATTTATTTTAATCTCTTTTTAGACCAGCATAAATTTTATTTTTATTAACCCAAATTTTTGAATTTTCATTAATATATTCAGCTAAATGCAAAATTCATTCTGAATTGATTAAAACAGAAGCTATATTAGAAATATAATTACAATTAAATAAAGACATTTATTTTCTATTCCAAAATAATACTTATCTTCAATTTTTTTCATATTTTTAATTATTTAAAAATAAAAAAATTCTAATAAGTACTTCTTAAATGCTGATCAATCATATTTATGGTAATTACTCTCAAGCTTGTAGTTTCTGCTTTTTTTGAAAATTCCAAAATGACATTGTAAGTGTTATACCAACTATCTTTATCGCCTTCTAATTGATCCATTTTTATCTTTGCTTTCTCAAGTGATTCAAGCATTTTTTGATAAACATTCTCAACTAGTTCAACAGGGTGTTCATATCCATTAACATTTTCTTCAACTATCTGATTAATATCCTCAAAGCAATGTTCATATAAATAATCCCAACCGGCACGATTTGATTCACCAATATACATTAATTCATGGTCAAGAACAAAGTTCTCTAATCCTCCTTTCAATGGAGTAATTCTTATTTCATCCTCAATACAATTAGAATTAAATTCTTGCTCCAACTGTTTCAAATGAATATTTTTTATTCTTTTCATAATATCGCATTATTAGAAAACTATATAAATAATAGTAGTTATGTTACATGACAACAGACAATGCTAAAAGAATTTGGATTAACAGAAACAGAAGAGAAAGTTTATTTAAGTTTACTTAAACAGGGGACATCCTTAGCTTCAGACATAATTAAAAAAACTCAATTGCATCGAACAACCATATATGATGTACTTGAAAGATTAATTAGCAAAGGTTTTGTAAGTTATATTATTCAAAATAAAATAAAATATTATTCAGCAACTAATCCTTCAAAATTTTTAGACATTGCACGTGAAGAAAAAGAAATAGCTGAAAAAAAACAAGAACAGGCAAAAGAAATAGTTAATAAGATTCAATCAATAAAAAAAGAAGTAAATAATAAAAATCTGGCTCAAATATTTATAGGAGTTGAAGGTCAAAAAACAGTAATGAATGATATTATCGAAGAAGGAAAAGAATTTTTAGTTTTTGGCTCTGAAGGAAAATTTAGCGGAGATTTACCCACATATACAGAACAATGGGCTAAAGAGCGTAATAAAAAAAAGATTACTGCAAAAATAATTGCAACAAAAGGAACACCTGCACCAATTTGGGAATTAAATAAAATTAAATATTTGCCAAAAGAATATCAATCTCCAACAGCCACATTTATTTATGGAGACAAAATCGCCCTGTTTATTCATGAAGAACCAATTATGATAATATTGATTGAAAGTAAAAAATTAGTAAAGAGCTATAAAAATTATTTTGATTTATTATGGAAAATTGCAAAAGATTAAACAAAAATTTATAAATCATAATTTCTAAAAAGAATTATGAAAGATCTACCCAAAGAAGGAAAGATTATAGCATATATTAATCCAGCCCCACCAATCTTCCCATTTCCAGTTATTACAATTTATGAAAATCAAGGTCAATTTTTTGTGAGATGGCCTGCAGGAACTTCGCAAAAATTAGAAAAGATTAATTCTATTTCAAATATTCCTAAAAAAGAACAATATTATTTTGAAACCAAAGATAAAACAATTAATGCAAAAGATTATAGTTATATGTTTGCTCCTAATACCGTTTTGACTGATTCTCCAGAAAATATCAAAAGCCAACTAGAACAAGCATTACAAACAGGTATCAATCCAATTTCTAAAGAAAAAATCCCAAAAAAAGATTACAGATTGCTAAAAGAATTTTTTATACATATTGATGAATAAATAATTACTTTTTTATTTCCTCTAAAAAACCTAATTCTAAATTGCAAATTTGACAATAAAATTTTTCCTTTCTCATTCCACCCCTTCTTACAGAATCTTTAACAATACCACAAGTAGGACAATCATAAGCAAGAGTCCTTCTGTTTTCTAAACAAGAATCACAACAATAAAGATTATTTAAAGAATTTGGGATTTTACCCAAAATATAAAAGAAACCATAAAAATGTTCGTCACAGATCAATTCCTCAATAGATTTTACAATCCGATTATCTTTAATCATCAATTTACAATAAATAAAATACTTTATAAAAATTATTCTTAAAATTAAAATATTCTTTTATGAAATTCACCTAATTTAATATTACACTGTTTACAGAAATATTCGTCAGTTTGTCTTCCACCTAAATCTTTTGAAGGAATCACTTCATTAATCTTAGTAACACCTTTGACAATACCACAATTAAAACATTCATAAGCCAAAGTTACCTTTCGACCTTCACAAGAATCACAGCAATAAATATTTAAGGATTTACCCAAAGTTCCATTTCCATCATTCATGCTTTTAAAAATATCAGAATTTGGGATAATACCAATTTGCTTAAATTTTGAATCTGGATGTTTATCACAGATTATTTTATCAATAGAAATTTTATCATTTGCCATGCAAAATAAAACCCAATTTTGCTTATAAAGATTATTATAAAAAAAATAAAACTTTATTAACCATTCTTTCTCTGAATAATTATGAATTTCCAATTTTATCTTGAAAGATTGCATAATACTAAAGATTTTCAAAAATTCCTAAAAGAAAATAAAAAAGCTTATCCTTGTTCAGCTTTTTTCGTAATTAATAAAGAAAACCCAAATGAAAAAAATCAACAGCATTTTGATTATTATATCCCATCAACAAATAAAATGTTTAGTTTTAAATTAGAAGAAGATTGCCAAAGAACACCAATAGAAGTAAGAGATCAAAAAATACCGGAAAAGATTTCAATGAATTATGATTTTGATTTTAATGAAATTGAAGAAATAATCAAAAATAAAATGCAAGAAGAAAAAGTCACAGAAAAAATTCAGAAAATTCTTTTATCATTACAACATTTAAAAGAAAAAGATTATTTTATCGGCACAGTATTTATTTCATCAATGGGAATTATAAGCCTGCACATTGATATAGAAGAAAAGAAAATAATATTATTTGAAAAAAGATCTTTGTTGGATATGATAAAAATTATTAAGAAATGAATTTAATTTTTATTGCATTAAAAAATAGAAAACATTTATATCTTTTAAATAATTTTTATTGTTAAGAATGACTTCAAAATTATTTAAAAAAATAGCTAATATAGCATTTTTTAGCTTATCACTCCTCGTTTTAAATAAAATATTACCTACAATAATTCACTTAAAATTTAGTCAACAGGAGATTAATAACCCAAAAGTAATAGAATATATGAATACACAAAATTATTCGTATAATTATGAAGGAACTGATGAAAAAATAGCCCTTTCATATCTAAAACTTGCAAACGCAATAACAATGAGCAACATTACATATAAAGATTATATGTTTAAAAAATCGGACGAAGAATTATTAAAAAATAAAGAAGGAAATTGTAAAGAAACTTCAAGATTTACATATGCAAATTATTTATTTTTAATAAATAATGCTAATAAACCAAAATTAAAACAATATGTCCGGTTTGCTTCAGGAACAATACAAGTAAAAAAAGATTATTATCCTCATGCATGGTTGGAATATTCTAGAAACAATAATTGGATACCTTATGAAACTACAACGAATGATTTTACAGATTCAATAAAAATTTATCCAAGACTAATAGACACATTAATATCAGATAATACTGTTTTATTACCTAAAGAGGAATATCATCCAACAAGTTATCATCAGATTATCCAAAATGGAAACTTAAAAAGAAGTATTAATTTAGAAGAGATAATTAAAGAAAAAGGTTTAATTTATGGATTATCAAAATCATTCAAATTAAATTAAACTTTTTCAGCAACAAAAACAATATTTCTCCTCGGTTCAGCAATTTCTACAATTTTAAAACCAACAGATTTAAACAAATCAAGAATTTCCTTTTCATTATAAAGATAATAATATCTATTCCCTTTATCTCTCCACTGAATAGATTTATCCTTCGGAGAATTTTTAAATCGTTCGGTATCCTTATTCCAAACATCAACCTTTACCCTCGCATTTACTTTTAAAACACGATACAATTCTTCAACCACCTTTTTTCTATTTTCTTCTCCCTCAATACAATGAAGAACAGCAGTGCAAATCGCCCCATCAAAAAAATTATCAGGATAAGAAAGATTTGTAAAATCCTCAACACTAAACTCTGCATCAATATTCATTTTTTTCGCCTTTTCCTTAGCATATTTAATCATCTCCTTAGAAAAATCAGCTAAATACATCTTTCCATCTTTAATTGAAACTAAATGCCTACCAGCACCGCTACCCAAATCCAAAATTTTACCATTTTGTCCTTCAAGAAATTGAATTGTTCCCTCACTAGGCCTATCTTTAAATTCAGACCATTCTTTAGCAATATTATTCCATACTTCTTTTTGTGATTTCATAAAAAAAGAAATATCAGAAAGTTTAAAAATGATTGCAATTAATGTAACTCTATGGGGACAAAACATAGATTAACACAAAAAGAAATTTATCAAGAGTTAAGTCAAGAGCAAGATAAACCTAATAAATTTCAAAAAGGAGCATTGCAAATACATCCTCTTGAATTATCTGATACAGGACAAGAAGAATATTTTTTATATTGCAACCTTAATGAACATTCAGGACCATTAGGAAAAAGAAAAGCAAAAAGATGTTCAAGAAAAAGATGTGAATATTTACAGATTTACAAAGAAGAAAAAACATACCAAATGGATACGACAATAAATTGTCCCCATCAAACACCCCAAGAAGGACGACTAGAACAAAACTTACAAAAAATTATTCCGGTTCTCCCTTTAATAGATGAAAGAGGAAAATACTATGCAATTTGCCCAAAAGGATTGCTTGGGGAAGAAATATTTGAAAATTGTAACGGTTGTAATCAATACAAAATTTATAGAAGAACAAGAAGCTTAATTTAATAAATAATTTTTCTTTAACCTAAAATGATAAAACCACAAAAAGGCGAAGTTAGAAAACCAACTAAAACAATCTCAGGAATAACACCTGTAGCAGTAATGCTCCCCCCAAGAAAATGTGAACATGGAATGTGTATTTATTGCCCAAACTTAAATGTACCACAAAGCTATACTCCAAAAAGCCCTGTCGTCATGCGAGCAAAAGAAGTTGATTACGACCCCTATAAACAAGTAATAGGACGAATAGAAGCATACAAAGCAATGAACCACCCAACAGAAAAAATTGAATTAATAATAATGGGTGGAACATTTTTAGAATATCCCGAAGAATTCCAACATAATTTCATCAAAAGTCTTTATGATGCACTAAATTCAAAGATATCAAAAACATTAAAAGTTGCACAAGAACTCAACGAAAATTCAACAAATAGATGTGTTGCACTTTGCGTTGAAACAAGACCAGATGTTTGCATTAAATATATTGACCGTATGAGAGAATGGGGAGTTACAAGAGTTGAATTAGGGGTCCAAATAATTGATGATGAAATTTATGACCAGATTAAGCGAGGACATAAAGTTATAGATGTAATAAACGCAACTAAAGAATTAAAAAATGCAGGATTTAAAATTGGTTACCACATTATGCCTGGATTACCGGGAAGCAATTTACAAAAAGACATAAAATTATTCAAAAAATTATTCTCAAGCTCAAACTTTAAACCAGATCAATTAAAACTATATCCTTGCCAGGTAATGCCCAGTTCAGTTCTTGAAGAATTATATTGGGAAGGCAAATATAAACCATATTCAAGAGAAGAGATAGAAAAAGTTTTAATTCAAATGTTAAAATTAACTCCGCGTTATTGCAGAATTATGAGAATTATGAGAGAAATACCCCCGGAATATATTATTGCAGGAACAATAAGAATAGATTTACGTAGAGAAATTGAAAAAGAATTAAGAAAAAAAAATTCAAAACTAAAAGAAATTCGTTACAGAGAAATTGGTTTTGCACAGCAAGAAAAAAAAGAAATTAATCTTGATTTAAAATTAAAAATTACAAAATATAAAGCATCAAAAGGAAAAGAATATTTTTTGGAGATTATAAATAAAGATGATATTTTATTTGGGTTATTAAGATTAAGGTTACATAATGAAAAGAATTTACTAAAATCCGGAACAGAAAATTCTTATACATTCCCTCCTTCAACGCAACATAGTTCTAGAGTATCAAAATCAGGAGGGAATAAACAAGCAATTATTCGGGAAGTCCATGTTTACGGGCAAAGCCTAAATTTAGGAGAAAAAGTAAAAGGTGTATCTCAACATCAAGGTTTAGGTAAATGGTTAATAGAAGAAGCTGAAAAAATAACTAAAGAAAATAAGATTTCAAAATTAAGTATTATTTCAGGAATCGGAGTACGGGAATATTATAGAAAATTCGGATATAATTTAGAAAATACTTATATGGTTAAAAAACTAAATTAATCCTCTACTTCCTGCTCATTTAATCCAAAAATCATAAAGATAAAATCAAATGATCTTAACAAAATTTCAAGGATAATAATAAATAATAGATAAATTGTAAAATCACTTAAAGCAACAGGAATTTGACTAAAATGATTTAAAATTCTTTCAATACTTAAAAATCCAGGCTTTGAAACTGCAATAGCAAGAAGTGTCAAAGGCCACAACTTTGCTAATTCACGTGCAAGATTTTCACCATATTTTGGGATATAACAAATTACTCTAATTGCTCCAATAATTGTAGCAGAAATAATTAAAATAGCTTTAACATCAAAACCTTCAGTTAAAAATATAAGAAAAATTGCAAAGGTTATAAACCAAAAAAATATCAAAAAAGGCAAAATCACAATATATTCGACAAAATATAAAGTTCCGGCAATAAGTTTAGTAAAAACTGGATGTTCAGAACGATTATATTGACTTAAATTTAACTCAATTAAATTTTTTGTCGAAATAAAACGATAAAATTTCCAAATAAAAATTGAATAAATTACAATTAAAAGAACTAATAAAAATAAATTAATAAAATCCATTAACCAAACAGGCAAAGTTAACACTAATGACTTATAAAAATCAATTAATTGAGCACTTAAACCTGTCACCTCTACCATTAATTAAAGAAAAGAAATATTAATATTTAAACTTTTATAAGAAACTTTAAATATTCTAATTTTTTGATTTAACACATGATTGATATAAAATTAATACGGGAAAATCCGGAACTTGTAAAAGAAAATATGAAGAAAAAGTTCAGAAAGGACTTAAAAATAGTAGACAATGTAAAAAAATTAGATGAAGATTGGAGAAAGCTTAAACAAGAAGAAGAAGATATGAGAGCAGAAAGAAACAAAATTTCTAAAAAAATTAGTGAAGGAAAAAAAGAAGGAAAAGATGTTGAAAATTTAATGAAAAGAGCAAAAGAAATACCAGATAAAATAGATGAAAGCACAGAAAAAAGAAAAATAATGGAACTTGAAATAATCAAATTAAGGTCATCAATTCCAAATATCATGTCAAAAAATGTAATTATTGGAGAAAATGATTCAAAAAATGTTGCAGAAAAATATTTTGGAGAGAAAAAGAAATTTAATTTTGAAATAAAAAGTCATAGTGAAATAATTGAAAATTTAGGATTAGCAGATTTTGATTCTTCAAGAAGAGTTTCAGGAACAGGATTTTATTATTTACAGGGAGATATTGCATTATTAAATCAAGCATTAATTAGATTAGGAATTGAAACAATGGTAAAAAAAGGATTCTTATATGTTGAAACACCCTTAATGCTAAATGAAGAAATAATTGATCAGGTTACAGATTTAAATGATAAACAAAATCAAATTTATATAATTGAAGGAGAAAAAAAAGCTTTAATCGGAACAAGTGAACATTCTTTAATCGGAAGATATGTAGATCAGGAAATAAATGAAAAAGATTTACCAATTAAACATACAAGTTATTCAATGTGTTTTAGAAAAGAAATCGGGGCACACGGAATTGACGAAAAAGGAATTTTTAGAACACACCAATTCAATAAGATTGAAATGATCGTTATCTGCAAACCGGAAGAATCAGAAAAATTTTTCCAGGAATTACAAAACATAACTGTTGAAGTTTTTGAAAAATTAAAAATCCCGGGAAGGGTATTAAAAATTTGTTCAGGAGATATGGGAGATTTAAAATATGAACAAATAGATGTTGAAGCATGGAGTCCTCGTAAACAAGGTTATATTGAAGTAGGAAGTTGTTCAAATCTAACAACAGCTCAGGCTCAAAAGTTAAACATAACTACAAGAATTAAAGGAGAAAGAGTAACCCCGCATACATTAAATAATACTTGCATTGCAACATCACGGGCATTAGTTGCATTAATTGAAAACTATCAAAATAAAGACGGAACAATTACAATTCCAGAAGTTTTAAGACCGTTTATGTTTGGAAAAGAAAAGATTGAAGGGTTGAAAAAGAAAGATTGAAAAATTTTTGATTCAAAAACTCTATAAATATTAATTCTCTATTAAAAATATGAATAAAAACCAATTAACAGAAGCAGATATAAGAACAAAGTTTATTCTACCCGCAATTGAGAAAGCAGGTTGGAATAGAAATACACAAATTCGTGAAGAAAAATATTTTACAGCAGGAAGGTTTTATGTTTATGGAAAGGTTGCAAAAAGAGGAATTCCAAAAAAAGCAGATTATATTCTTTATTATAAAAATAATATCCCTATAGCAGTTGTTGAAGCAAAAGACAACAAGCATTCTGTTGGGGCAGGATTGCAACAGGCAGTGGACTATGCTGAAACTTTAGATATTCCTTTTGCATTTAGTTCAAACGGCGACGGGTTTATTTTGCAGGATTTAAAGTCAGGAGAAAATAATGAATTTGGTTTAAACAAATTTCCATCTCCAAAAGAACTCTGGGAAAAATATAAAGAGTATAATAATATTACAGAAAACATTGAAAATTTGATTACAACAGAGTATTATTTTGAAACAGACTGGAAAGAGCCAAGATATTATCAAAGAATTGCAGTTAATAGAACTATTGAAGCAATTGCTAAAGGTCAGAAAAGGATTCTTCTGGTTATGGCGACAGGAACAGGAAAAACTTATACTGCTTTTCAGACAATTTGGAGACTGAGGGAAAACTGGAAACCAAAAGGAAAAACTCCAAGAGTTTTGTATCTTGCGGACAGAAATATTTTAATTGATGACCCTATGAACAAGGATTTAAAACCACTGAAACAAAAAGGAATTTTAACCAAAGTCAAGAACAGAAAAGCAGACAAGTCTTACGAAGTTTACATGTCTCTTTATCAGGGAATTACAGGAAATGATGAAGACAAAAATATTTACAAACAATTTTCAAAGGACTTTTTCGATTTGATTATAGTTGATGAGTGCCATAGAGGAAGTGCGAAAGCAGATTCTGCTTGGCGTGAAATTTTAGAATATTTTTCAGATGCTGTTCAAATTGGAATGACTGCAACACCAAAAGAAACAAATAAAATTTCAAATATAGATTATTTTGGCGACCCAATTTATACTTATTCTCTAAAGCAAGGAATTGAAGACGGATTTTTAGCTCCTTACAGAGTTATAAAAATTGCAATAAATAAAGATGTTCATGGTTACAGACCAACAAAAGGAGAGAAAGATAAATTTGGAAATGAAATTCCGGATTATATTTACACTAACAGGGAATTTGACAGAACTTTAGTAATTGATGAAAGAACAAAAGTTGTTGCAAAGAAAATTAGTGAATTTTTAAAGAATACTGACAGAATGAGCAAAACAATTGTTTTTTGCGTTGACATTGAACACGCAGAAAGAATGACTCGGGCTTTAATTAATGAAAACAAGGATTTGTATTCTAAAAATAAAAAATATATCATGAGAATCACTGGAGACAATAAAATCGGAAAAGATCAACTGGATAAGTTTATTGACCCTTCTGAAAAATATCCTGTTATTGCAACAACTTCTAAATTAATGACAACAGGAGTTGATGCTCAAACTTGTAAATTGATTGTTCTTGATGCACCAATAAACTCAACGACAGAGTTTAAGCAAATTATTGGAAGAGGAACAAGAATTCTTGAAGAATATGGAAAAACACATTTTACAATTATGGATTTTCGAAATGTTACAAATCATTTTGCAGAACCTGACTTTGATGGAGAGCCTGTTAAAATAATTGAAATCAAAGAAGGCAGAGAAATAACAAAAAAAGATATTGAAGAATTGGAAGAAAAGCCTGATGTTAATATTTATGATGAAAAAGAAAAGATAAGAAAGTTTTATGTTAAGGATGCAGATGTTTCTATTTTGAATCAGTCAGAGCAATATCTTGATTCTTCAGGAAAATTAATTGCAGATAAAATGATTGATTACACAAAAAAAGAAATAAACGGAGAATACAAAACACTTAATGATTTTATTCAAAAATGGAATGTGTTTGATCAAAAAAGAACACTTATTGAAGAACTTTCACAAAAAGGAATTGTCTTTGATGCTTTAAGAGAACAAATTCCAAACGGAAAAAATTACGACCCTTTTGATTTAATTCTTTATGTTGCTTATGGACAAAAACCCCTGACAAGAAGCGAGAGAGCAAAGAAAGTAAAAAAAGATAATTATTTTGATAAGTATGGAGAGAAAGCCCGACAGATAATTGATGCCTTGCTTGAAAAATACAGCGATGAAGGAATTGAAAACTTAGAAGACGCTGAAGTATTAAGAGTTGAACCTTTGAAGAAGTTCGGAAGACCTTTGGAGATAATGAAGTTTTTCGGGGGTAAGAAAGGTTATCATAAAGTTGTGAAGGAGATTGAGGAGCGAATTTATAAGATTAATGGGGGGATGAAGAGATGATTATCGGGGGCGAATTTACAAGCATTAAAATTATTTAATAAAATTTGTAACAGGTTCTCCAAAATATTGCCTTTTTGTTTCCAAATTTAAGTTAAGCATACCGAGAGTTTCTAACTCCAATTCTCTTCCATCTTTATTCCCAAATTTTTTAATAATTAAATCAACTCTCTCTTTAATATTCATAGGAATTGTTGGAATTTCAAAAATTTTTATATCTACAGGAAAATCCCCTTTAACTTTCCCCTCATTAGATAAATCTAAAAAATTCTCCATAACTTTGAAACTAAAAACCCCATAATGATAAATTATAAAATCTTCATTCAAAAAAGGAGTTTTAACTAGTGAATTCTTGTTAACATCAAAATGATTAACTAAAAACATCATTTTCATTATCTTTTTTCTTCCTTCTGAATTAGAACCTAACTTAGAAACCAAATACAATAAAGTGTCTTTATTTGACATATTTTATCACCTCCTCTTTATATTTAATTGTAGAATTCCAATTATTTAAAACTTTCTTGTCCTTGTTTAATTGTTTTTTAGTCATTTTTACACCAATTTGGATTTTGTATACAATTTATAATTTTTTCTAGAATTTCTTGAAAGTTATATGGGGTAGGATAAAGTATTAACATATCTACATTAAAATTATTTTTTAAATTTGGTTTTACAAAGTAATAACCGTCTGTCAATTCTTTTAATCTAATTGTATCTTCATTCAAAACTTGTGGAAAGAATAGAACTAAGAATAATTTATGAGAGTTTTTTGAATTAACATTTTCCAAATATTCTTGGATATTTCTTGTTGTTGTAAGACGTTTTATTTCCAAATCAATTTCATCATTGATGAATAAATCAGGAAAATAATTATTTTTGTATTTAATTTTTATTCTTTCATTTTTTATTCCATGGTATAATATAAATCTAAGAAATTTGTCGCTTGAAATAGCATTTACAAAACCATCTTTTTTGATTCTATTAAAGATATTTTTATTTATGGAATTAACTATTTTCATAAATTTTTTTTGAACTTCTTTTATATATTGCATTATTTCCGTACGGGCTTCTTGTTCAAACGAACCAAAATCAAACAAAGAATAATAAAACATTTTTGCTTTCTGTTCTTCTGTTGCTTTATTCCATAACTTTTCAAAGTGTTCGTATTGAAAAGAGATTTTTTTACTCATCAAAAATTCAGCATAGATATTCTTTTAAAGATTGTTAGAGTAAATAATTAGATTTCAAAAAAGTGTTTTTATCCTAAAGTTAATCCTAAATTATAAAAAATAATTATTCTAAGAATATAGATGAATAAATCTATTATGAGGACTGACCCTTATTCTTTTGGATTAATAATTCCTAGAGAAACAGGAATAATTTGGAGGCACCAGTGTGATGGATATGCCTGCAATCAGATTCAGCAGGAAGGAATATTTATACCCTTGCCAAAAAGATATTTTAAATATGAAATTAATGAAGACAAGGATTTAGAATATTATTATGAAGAAGATGATTTTCCTTTTGAGTTTGAAGTTGTGACTTTTAATGATATAACTGATGAAAGGGAATTTGTAAATGCAGTTACTATGCATGATGCCTATGAATGGATAATTTTCAAGGGATGGAAAAACAAAAGCGATTACATGGCAAAAAATTTCGATAAATTCATCGGGGAGAGGATGTTGTTGGTTTGGGAGAATAGTGATTGATGAGAATGTTAAGAGTTTTTTGTGAAAGAAAGGTTATCATAAAATGATTGGAGAGGTTTAGGGGAGATTATTTAATTTATTATTTCATCTAGTAAAATTATTAACTGTCTAGCATCTTCAAAATATTTTCTGATATCTTCAAAAGATGCGCTTGGATTTCCCCCATGAGCAAAATCATTTCTTGCATCGTTTAGTGATTTTAAAGAAGTTAAAATTTTGTCTTTCTCAGAAAGACTATTTATTTCTGATTTAAATTTGGCTAACCAAGTGCTATCAAAATCCGCCAGTAAACGATAAATATTTTCTATTGAGGGATTATTAGAACTATTACGAACTTTATTGGTTATGAAATTTTTTGTTTGTTGGCTCTGTGAATCTTCACAGAAATCAGCAATCAGATTCTTATAACAAAATTCTACTGTACCGCACGATTTTATAATCGCATATCTTGTTAAATAAAGCATTATAGGGCTATCTAAACCCACTATTTTTCTAATAGCACTTATTGCTTCCAATTCTTCATTACAATTAATTAAACTAATTTCAGCCTCTTTATTTTTCATATTACATCCCATATAAATATTTCAATGCAAGAGAAATTCTTCCCCTAATGTTCTGTATGTTTGTAGTTCTAATAGTTGAATATCCTATGAACTTCTCATCAGATAAAAGATCTAGTCTCCGTTTTTCTAATTCTTTTACGTCTATATTACTATTTTTTCTCAGAGCAAATAAAGTGGCTATTGAAATAGAATCGAAAACAGTTGGAAAAAATTTTGTAGAAAGAGTTTTTTCTTCTTTTATTATACCTTCTTTTGTTTTAGAAAGATTACGAAATGCTTTTTCCCCTATATTTTTTAGGATAAAATCCATAACATTTGCAAAATCTTTTTCTCTCTTTTCTAATATCTCTATTTTATTCGCACTTTCATCCCCCATACAAAGATTCAGTTCTTTTTTTAAAGAGATTTGATTTATCTCTTTTTTTAATAATTCTTCATCTGATAAAGTAAAAAATCTTAATATAAATTCAATGTCTAACATTCTTGAGTCAATTTCAGAATCATAAAGTTTCCTCCAAGATGGAATTTTATTCAATTTTATCAATAATGAATTAAATTTTCCTTGATAAATGCAATTCCTTATTTCTTGTGGAGCAAGGGTTCTGCCACTTGAATTTATCCTTTCAAATACTTGATAAAGAATGCTATCTTTTCTTTCTTTCTTTTTATCAACAAAGATAATTGCATGTATGGTTGTACTAAGAATTCTTCTTTGTTCTGATTCGGTTAATTGAGAAAAGGATTTTCCCTTCCATAAACTACTTATTTTAGAAGTATTTGATAATTTAAATATGGATCCGTCTTTGGAGAATATACCCTTCGTAAAATCAAAAACAGTCATTATTCTCTGAAAACCATCAACAATTAATTTTTGATCTGCTTTCTTTGCAAGGAAGATGCTTGGAACAGGTAGGCCTAATAAAAGTGATTCAATGAATCTACTAGCTTCTAATTTATCCCAAACATAATTTCTTTGGATTTCTGGTTTAATAAGTTCCCCAGATTCAAACATGGTGATTAGTTCTCTAAAAGAAAGATCCGCCCCCCATGAAAGAGTTTCATATGGATTTTCCTCTGAATAAAAATCTTCCTCTTCATCAGGGATACTCTCAACATTATTACTTCTTTCGTATATCATATAATCTTAGGTACATTTAAAGTTATAAAGATTATTGTGCTAATTTTGGTTAATTCAGCAGTCCGAAAAACAACGGCACATATTTAACTGCAATCAATCCAACTTGTTTTATTAATTCATACGCATTCTCTCCGCTTTGTTTTAATGTATTAAATTTTTCTAAAATTCCAAATAGCTTTTTCTTTTTAGGCTCATCTAACTCTTTGTCATTTTCTATTAATTGTTTTAGAACATTTATTTTAGAATTATCTTGAATCTGAGTTATAGAAGAATTATCCCCGGAGGTTTGAGCAACCTGATTTTGATTTCCGTGGATTGTCGTTTGATTAAAAGAAGAGGGAATCCCACGTAACTCACTTCTTAAAACTTCTTGAAAGCTTAATCCTGATACAATTATCTCTCGTCCTTTATCAGTTAAGGAATAAAATTCATTCGATATAATTGGATCATCATTAAGAAATCCAAATATAAAGGGGGATGTTAAACATTTTTTATTTACTAAATAATCCAACATTTTCTTCACAACTTCGATTTCAAATTCTGTTTTCTTCGCAACTTCTTCTAGTTTCATCTTCCCTTCATTTTCATTAATTATATGCAAGATTACATCTAAAAAAAGTATAAAATCTGAATCATTCATTTTCAAACCCCTCGCTAAACGCTTCCCTCAAAACCCCACTCATCAACCCCTCAGAATTAACCTTATTCTCCTTAACCCTCAACTCCAACTCATCACAAAAACTCATAAGAACATCAACCTTTTCAACAATCTGACGCTGTTCGGGGAGAGGTGGGAGAGGAATAGGAAATAATCGCATACTATTTAATGAAACATTTTTGATAGTGCTTCCAGTAGCATTTCTAAAACAATAATCTAAAAAATAATTAGTTTCTATAATTAATTTTATATAATCTTTATTAATATCATTTAACAAATTGAAATAACAAGCGCTTTTTCCTAACATAATTTTTTCATTATTATAAAAAGCAACATTCCCCAAAGTTCCATTTATTGAAACAAGTATTGTCCTATCATTTAACTTTTTTTTATATTTCTCACATTCCTCTTCAGAAACTCTTTTTGTATTTTCTTTTATTGTTATTTTTCCATTATCTAAATTATTTCCATTAACAAAAAAGCATTCTCCATTATTTGTATAATTTGGAGTTCCATGGATTCCATCACCAAGAATAGAAACTAAATTCCCCAACCTACACCAAACCCACCCCTTTGGCAACTCATAAGGTATTTCATCGTCGCTGATTGCAGGCAGTTCTTTTCCTTTCTTAATCTTCCCTTCTTTAATCAGTTTTTCTTTTTCTTTTTTTATTTTCTTTAATAATTCAAATGCAGATTCATCTTCTTTGTTTTGCGAAACAAGTTTTCCCTGAACTGCTTCTGAGAGGATTGATTGACGGAGAGAGGAGAGGAGTTTTGATTGATAATTTATTTCATTATCTAACTTTGAATGATTTAATTCATGAGATTTGATCTTTTCAATTATCCTTTCTTGTTCTTTTCTATCTGGAAAAAGTATCTCCAAATGTGAAATTTTATGGGGATGAATTCGCTTTGAACCTGTTCCTTTAGAATACATTTCCAAATCCTTATAAAAATCTCCTTGCTTAAAATAATAATAAATCCATTCAGGATTACATTCTTCAATTATATCAAATGCAGGGATATCTGAGCTTGATTCAAAATTATCCAACTCTTTTGGAATAACTCCGAATGCTCCTTTATGTAAATTTTGTTTTCCATAAATAAATTGTCCAACCTTCCTAATAAAATATTTTGTTGCTCCTTTTTGGTCATTTTTATCAGGTCTTTTTTCAACTCCTTGAACATTTAATTTAACTTTTATTCGCTTCTCTGAATTTGGGTTTTCAGAAACCACTTTAGATTCTTCCCATAACTGTCCTAGTTTAATTGTTTTCATTTTAACTTAATAGTTTTTTATTACTCCCCCAGCAATTTTCCCCCAATCTTTTAATTCATAATAAAAATTTGTTAGATAGATTTTTATCTTACTCTGTCGTTTAATCTGCCCCTCTTTAAATGAAGAATAAATTCCGTTTAAAACTCCCACCCCTTTTTCCATATCTTCTTTAACAAATCTTACACTCCCCATATAAGATTCTGTATACAAAGATTTTTGAGTATATTTGCCAAAGCATTTCTCAAAAGTATTCAGGTCTCTAAAGTTTTCACCAAATAATTCTGAAAGAAAGTTTCTTGTTTTAATATACCAAGCGTGAGCTTTTTGTTCTGCATCAGAAATATAATTCCCATAACCCCGAATAGATCTTGCTCCTTCAGATATTTTTTTACCTTCTTTAATTAATTTTTCAAAGGTTTTACAATCTTTATTAAATCTATTTTGTTTTTTCATTTTTTCTTCTCCAAAATCCCATCAAAGAAAGTTTCTTTTTTAGATTTCTTTAGTTTCTCATAATACTGTGGATATTCTGTTTCTATTCTTTCAAGTTTTATTTTAAGATATTCTTTTTTGCATTTTTCTGAACAAAATAGTAAAACTTTCTCATCTGCAAATTGTGGAGATAACCAAATCCCTGATTTAAATTCTCTTTTACAAGTTATACATTTCTCACTCATCCTTCAAAACCTCTCCATTTTTATCATCAACCAAAACACTACTCAACATATCTTTAATCTCTTCTTCACTCATCTTAGATAATTTTTCTTTTGAATCTTTCATTTCTTCTTCCTGAGCATATCTCATCAGATCAGAACCAGCAACAAAACAAGTAAAATACGCCTCTTTTTTTGTCATATCTTTTAATTCTTTTTTGAATTTTGGCCAAATTTCTTTATCAAAATATTCTTTCATTTCTGAAATTTCTTCTTCAGAAAATCCATCAGTGTCTTCTAATTCATTATTTTTCATCTTATTATCAATTTATCTTCATTATACTCTTGATTGTAACCTAACCAGTAAATTTAAATACATCATGACCATTTATTATAATATCTGGGTAAGTCCTAGAGAGGTTTGTGTACCGGAATGGTGCACCTTGTCTTAATCTCTAGGGTCCGGATAACTTTTCAAAAACCTCCTTCTTTATTACTATCTTATTTTTTATTATATCCATAAAACGAGAATCTGAATTCTCATAATTTCTAAATATCGACCATGAAACAAAATCTAAAACCTGCAAACATCCTTCCTTTTGGGAATTTTCATGTTGTATTTTAATATTGCAACCATTATTTTTTTGAGTTATATTTTTTCTTATGTAATTATCAAAGTCTTCTCTCAATGAACGATTTGTTTTTGATTTATCGACAACTAAAGAGATATGACTATCTTCTAAAGAACATTCATTCAAAATTAAATTCGAAATATAATTGTACAATTTATCTTTTTTATTTTTTAAATATTCATAAACCTTTGATTTTTCAAGAATTACAACAAATATTTCTGAATTAGTTTCAACAAATCTCTTCAAAACATCCATCCTTATTTTATCTGTGCTATTATTTCCCTTTATTTCAGGATATCTTTTAAGTTTCTTTTTTATTATCTTTTGTCTGACTTTTTTCATTATTCTTCTTAAAGAATAAACTTCTCCCCCATCACACAATAATAGAGTTATAACGAAATATTTGCTTGAAGTTGATTTAAACCCCAGTTCTCCACTCTCATCAAGAAAAATATATTTCATCCCCTAAATCTCCTCCTTAATCTTCTCAATCAACTTCTTAGATTTCTCAAAACTCTCCTCCAGCTTTTCAAGAATTTCTTTAGAACTTAAATTTTCTTCTTCAATCTTTCCATTTGGATTATTTATATCTAAATTAAAATTTCTTTTTTCAATATTTTCAAAAGAAACTCTCCAACAATTTTTCTCAAATCTTTTATTTTCTCTATCATTCCACCATTCTTTTTCTAAATCAAATTCTTTTATGTTGATAGGTTTTCCCTTGTTGTACGTCTTATAACTGTCAGGAAGAGGATGTTCAAAATACCAAATTTCTTTTGTTGGTTTTCCTTTTTCAAAAAATAATAAATTTGTTCTTATCCCCGTATAAGGATTAAAAACCCCATTCGGCAAACGCACAATTGTATGAAGATTAAATTCAGAAAGCAATTTTTCTTTTATTCTTGTTTTAACCCCTTCTCCAAACAAAAACCCATCAGGCAAAACTATTCCACACCTTCCTTCGTCTCTTAATAATTTCATAATCAAAATCAAAAACAAATCAGCTGTCTCTCTTGTTTGAAATTCCGAAGGAAAATTCTTCTCAATTCCATCTTCTTCTGCTCCTCCAAAAGGCGGATTTGTCACAACAACATCAACCATATCTTTTGAAGAATATTCTCGAAGTGGTTTAGAAAGAGAATTATCATGTTTAACATTTGGTTCTTCAATATCATGTAAAATCAAATTTGTCATACAAAGCAAATGAGGAAGAGATTTTTTCTCAACTCCACGAATATTTTTTCCTAAAAGATTAAGATCTTCAATATTTTTAATCCCCTTTTTTATATTTTCAATAGAAGATACCAAAAAACCTCCTGTTCCACAAGCAGGGTCTAAAACAATATCTCCCAATTTGGGATTAACAATATCAACAATAAATTGCGTAACTGCCCTAGGGGTATAAAATTCTCCTGCACTTCCTGCATTCTGCAATTCTTTCAAAATTGTTTCATAAATCTCATTAAACAAATGCCTATCTTTAGAAGAGGTAAAATCAATTTTATTAATCTCATTAATTACTTGCCTCATTAAAACTCCACTTTTCATATAAGTATTAGTTTCTTCAAATACCTGTTTTACAATCATCGCCTTTTTATTTTCAAAATCAGATAACCCTTTAAGTTTTACAAAAACTTCATTATTAACAAAACCATACAACTCATCTCCTGTAATTCCTTCTTCGTCAGATGCCCAATTTCTCCACCTGACTTCTTCAGGCAAAGGAGATTTATATTTTGGGTCTTCTGCTTCTTTCTCTTCCTCCATAGAATCAAAAACTTTAAGAAAAATCATCCAGGTCATTTCTGAGATTCTCTGAGCATCTCCATCAACCCCCGAATCCTTTCTCATAATATTTCTAACGCTATGAACTATATTTTGAACAGACATAAAAATAGAAAACTCTTAAACTTATTTAAAGCTTTATCTCTACTTCTGGATAAATAATCCTTTCACTCTTTTTCACCTTCTTCCTTAACAATCTTCTTCTTTAACTTTCTAAGTTTATCCTTTTTACGTTTCTTTAATCTTTTTGTATTCTTTTGCACTTAATCCGAAAGTTGCTTTGCTTATTTCATTTGTTAATATGGCAAATTCTATATTTTCTTTGATTCCTCTTTTCTTCCATTCGTCGGTTAAATCTTGTCTTATTGCAATGCCCCTTAACCTCTTATCAATCCATTGTTTTGAATAACCTTTTTTTTCATAAATATCTTTCATCCTCTCCTGTGCCAATTCTGGATTTTCTATTTTGTCAATTCTTTCACTACCAACTTTTGCAAGCCATAACTTAAAAGGTTCTGCCTTCTTAGAAGGAATTGATTGGATTAATCTAAGAATTTGTTCTGTCTCTCCTACATCCGTTTCTCTCATCTTACCATCTTCCGCCAACATTTTCAACTGGTTACAATTTGTAACCGTTTGATTTCCTTCCTCCACCAATCTGTGTTTCAGTACTTTCCAATAATTTCGAGCAGCTTGAAAATCGTTATCTGTTAAAACAGCCACAACATCCACGATTGAGAAAAACCACTTTCCATTTACTTCACCTTAAACAATCCTCACTAATTCTCTCAGTCTACAAGGATAAAAACATTTATATACTAAAAGTAATAGTATTATTACATAAAGTAATAATAAAAAATGAAAGCCAAAATAAAAATATTAAAATTATTATTAAACAATAAAGAAGAAAAATACACCATAAAAAAAATATCTGAAAAAGTAAAAATAAATTATAGAATTGCATATGAAAACATTAGTCCTCTGGAAAAAGAAGAAATAATTAAAGTTACAAAAGTTGGAAATTCAAAGATTTGCGAATTAACTAATAAATTCAATCAGGAATTATTTGAAGCAGAGTACGAAAGACGAGAAGAATTATTCAAAGATAAAAAATTTAAAGTTATATACAGTCATTTAGCAGAATTACAATTCCCATTTATTATGCTATTATTCGGCTCTCATGCAAAAGGCCTTGCAGAAAAAAATTCAGATATTGACATTCTCACAATAGGGGGAGATGAAAAGAAAATTTCATCAGAACTTTCACTATTTCCTTATAAAATTCATCTTACAAGCATTTCGTATAAAGAATTTATTAACATGGCAAAAAGCAAAGAATTTACAGTAGTAAGCGAAGCTATTAAAAATAATATAATTTTTATTGGAATAGAAGAATATTACAGATTATTATCAAATGCTAGATAAAAAAAGAATCACAGAAGCAGAAAAGAATGTAAAATCATATTTAGCAGAAGGCTTACTAAAAAAAACAACAGAAAATAAAAAACTAATTGAATTATTTGTAAAAGATGCAAGAGAAAGTTTAAAAGTTGCGGACAAAATTTCAAAAGAAAATATTTCAGAATTATGGACAATAGTATGTTCATATTATTCCATGTATTATTATGCTAATGCAGTCCTTCTAAAACTTAGCTATAAAGTTGGAGATAAAATTGCCCATAAAGTAACATCTGATGCATTAATAGTGTATGTCAGAAAAAAACTAAAAGATTCCCTTATTGAAGAATACGAAGAAACAAAAGAAGAAGCTTTAAACTTAGCAGGAATAAAAGCAGATTCAATAATTGAATCCTTTGATTTTGAAAGAATCAAAAGAGGACTAATTCAATATAAAACCCTTGAAGTTGAAAAAAAAACAAAAGCCCAAACCTCATTAAATCGTGCAAAAGAATTTGCAATAGAAATGGACAAATTATTAATCAACTAAAAAAATAGTATTATTTTTCACCTTCTTCCTTAACAATCTTCTTCTTTAACTTTCTAAGTTTATCCTTTTTACGTTTCTTAAATTTTTTTGTCTGCAAATATAATTCCTTAGCAATTAAATTCGGAACATCACCATTGCATACTTCTTTTAAATCCCAAACAGAAGGACTTAAATTTATCTCAATAACCGAAGGTCTTTCAGAATTCAAAATATCAACACCGCAAAAATCAGCACCAATAGCCCTCGCAGAATCAAGAGCAAGTTTTTTTTGGATATCAGTTAATTGATGAGATTTTCTAGCACCTCCCATATGAATATTCGCCCGAACTTCACCTTCTTTTGCAACTCTCTTATATGCCGCTAAAATTTTTTCTTTAGCAACAATTACCCGTATATCAGAAGTATCTTTTGTCTCAACAAATTCCTGAATTAAATAAGGCTTATGAAAACTTTCTAATAAATCCAAAATAGTAATAGCAGATTTTTTTGAATCAGCAACCATAACCCCCCGACCATGTGTACCTTCAGAAAGTTTCATAATTATTGGAAAATCAATATGATCCAAAATTTTTTTAGCAATAGCTGTTCCGGGAGCATAATGCGTTCTCGGAATTGCAATATTATTTTTTTGTAATTCTAAAAGTGTCAAAAATTTATCATGCCCAATAGTATAAGCATTCGGACTAACAGGAATATAAACCCCTTGATTTAATGTCCGAGTAATAGTTCTTGCAATTAAAGCATACTTGTAACTTCCACGAATATACAAACAATCATAACCTTTCAATTCTTTTTTATCATAGAAAACACAAGTCTTACCATTAACCTGAATTTCAAACTTTTTAATATTTAACAAATCAACAGTTTCAAAATAATTTTTACAGGATTCAGCAATAGCTTTGGCACTTTTCCCACCAAGGCTGATAATTCCGATTTTTAGTCCCATATTTATTTTGTTACATCAATTAAAAAATTTCTTTTTAATACATCTCTTCCAATCAAGATTGGATATTTTAGCTCATCTCTTCTGGTAACTGTAAATTTAATTGGCAAAACTCGATTATTAATTTTTACTTTCGATTTAATAACCGGTCGATATTCTGAACCATTTGAAGAAATAATTCTCCGAATACCCCACAAATCCTTTGTAAGACCTAACTTTTGTGCAAGATCCAAATGAATAGAACTTTTTTCTGCACCAGTATCAACCTTAGCAAGAATTTTCTTGTTATTTATTTTTACTGTCTCTATCGCACCGAGAATTTGTTTTCCCATAACGCTAATGAAATAGCCTTCCTTTTAAAGCTTTCTTTTATAAAATGGCAGTAACAAAAACTTTAAAAATAAAAAATTTATGTGGCATCAACGAAGGTTCATAGAGATGCCACCGCTCCGCAATTTGAGGAAGTTAAAAAACTTCAAAAGTATCGTCTTTTGAATGTCCCAGAAAATTAATTCTACAAATTTTCTGAGGAAACCAGCGGGTGTCTTTTACTTCCCGCTACTTCCAAAATTTCCTTTCCCCCTATCAGTTTCACTTAATTCATCAACCTCAACAAAACTAACTTTCGGATAAGAGATAATCATTATTTGAGCAACTCTTTCACCAACTGCATAAACCTTTTCTCCAACTTTTTTATGCCGAATAATTAATTCACCCCTATAACCAGAATCAATAACTCCCACACAATTAGCCTGAATCAAATGATAATTACATGCACTACTTCTAGGAAAAACAAGGAGTACATAACCCTTAGGAATTTCAAAAGCTAAACCGGTTTTATATTCAATATAATCATCCCTTTCTTCCTTGCCAATTGCAGTAATATCCATACATGCATCATCTAAATAAAAATATTTAGGAATAACTGCTTTTTCATTTAATTTTTTAATTTTAATATTCATTTTCTTTAAGATATTGCAACTCGTTTTTACTAAAATATTTCAAATCACTAGTTTTGATTATACCTTTATCTATATTCCATTCATTACACACTTGAATTAATGCTTTATCACCTTCAATTTCACAAACTTTAACTTCTAATAAACCCTCTTGGGTAAAATTAGAATTGCATTTTTGTATCTCAATATACTTTTTTTGCCCATCAGAATCTAAATAATATCCAATTTTTTCATCCGGAAATAATCCCTCTTTAAAATTATAAAGTTGTATATGTGGAATTTTATCTTGTAAAATGCCTTGACCTTCTTGACCTACATCGTTAAACAACCAATTAATAAATTTCATTATAAATTACCTCCTTTTATTTTAATTTCTATTTTAATAATAAAAGATAATAAAATAATTTAGTTTTTAACTCTTTAGTTAGTTATTTTTCCTATCCTAAAAATTACTAAGAGGAGAACTTTTTTCTAGAATAATCACTACTTTTATTTTCTTCAAATAAATGAATATAATCTTGACAAGATTCTAAATTAAATGTAAACACTTCTGAATCAAAAATTGGTTTTAATCCTTTTTCAAGATGACTACGACCACAAATAATTGCAGGATTGATATAACCTTCTTCATGAGAAATTTCCAAAACATTCTCTAAAATAACTTGACTTCTTTGTCTTGATACTTTTTGGGATTCTAGATAAACTCTTGACATTTCCATCCTGTTAATTTCTTGCCCCGATTTAATTTTGTCATAAAAACTTACTAATTGATGTGCCAATTCTAAATGTTGTTTATGCAATTTCCAATCTTCAGAACCAAAAATCGGGACATTTCCATCAATCACGAGATAATCTATTTTTGCTCCCTTAGATAATTTTTGATAAGTATAAACATTTTCTAAAAATACAACATCAATTAATCCTTTTTTAATATCTCTATTCAAACAATTAGACAAAGCACCTTGAATTACCTGATCCTCATGTCTATTTGGATAGATAGTTATTTTTTGAATCATATTAATAAAAATAAAAATAATTAGTTTTTAACTCTTTAGTTAGTTATTTTTTAGATAATGAATTTTATGATTAACATCCACAACATATGGAAAATCATTTTTATCATATCTTAAAGTGTCTTTGTTAACCATTCTTAAATCACCTTTTTTAACCACATAACATCGAAGAGAACCTTCATCTCGTGCTTGAATTAATGTCTTATCACCTTCACTTTGTAAAACAGATACTTCCAACAAACCATATTTAGTAAAATTAGCATTACAAGTTTGTAATTCTAAATATTGTTTTTCTCCATTATAATCATTAAAAGAACCAATTCTTTCATTAGGAAAAAGTCCATGACTAAAATTCTCAAGTTGTATATGTGGTTTAATTTCTTTTACCATTTTATTCTTTGCCTCCTTTCATTTGTATAAATATTTTAAAAATAAAAATAATTTAGCTTTTACTTCTTTTGGAATTCTTTATTTTTTATTTAAACTACCCAAATAATGCATTAAAATTCCGTCCCTTAAACCCTTATTCCCAGTATCATATTGTACTTCAATTTCATCATTTTGAGGATACCACTTCATTTGGATATGATAAACATCCATTTTATTGGCTTCCCTATTATCTTCACCTTTACCCATTTGTCCCCGTAAAAAAGTATTTACAATTTCTTCTTGACCTTCTTTATTAACATCACCAGAAACTTCAAAAGAATCTTTTTTAAGATCATACTTAATATCTAAAACTAAATAATCAATACTCATTCTTATTCATAACCTCCTTTCAAAAAATTGTTTAATTCATAAATATTCTTAATACTCTTATCAGCATCTTTATGAAAACCACCGACAAAAATAGTTATTGCACCTTTTTGCTTAGGAATTTCCAAATCTTTTTTAAAATTATTACCAACACAAATATCCCCTTTATCAACCATAAAAAAACATTCTTCACAAGGTTTAATTTTCCCAAAATCTTGTGCAGAATAATATGAATCAATTAAATCAAAAATTCCTAATTGAACTAAAGTTTCTTTAACACAAAATTTAGAACTATTGCTTAAAATAACTAACTTATAATCCTCTTTTAACTTTTCAAGTAAAGAAATTAGTTTTAAATCCTGATTTAAATTAATTGTAACATTACTCATTAATTTGAAAAATTCTAAATTACTAATACCTAAAATCTCTAAAGATTTCATAGTAGAATTTTCCTTTTTTAATTCAAAATATTCACCAGCCCTATCCCCTAAAAAATCTAAAATTACTTTTTCACGATTATTTCGTAATTCATCACTAACATATAGCGTATCATCTAAATCAAAAATAATCTTACTCATTTAAACCGTCCTCCAGCAAATTCACCAAATCACCATTGCCCTTGCTTAAAAGAAGATTCATTGCAAGTTTTTTCAAAACTCCTTTTGAATCTGAGTGAGTATCAAAATTCAAAAAAGATAAAAAAGATTCACCCATAAAATATCGAGCCCGATTCAGGAGATTATTATCGAAGTTTGATAAAAAAGCTTCTGCTATTTCCAGGGATTTCTTTTTTTCATTACCAAAATAATCATAATTATTAAAAAAACAAGATGCACAATATCTCCCAACATCTTTTGCAACATCATTAAAAGTTTCTTCTTTAGGATCAATTAATTTTATGTTATTACCATAAATTAAATTTGCCGCATTTAAATCATTATGACTTAATTGAGAAGGAACTGCACAAAACATTTCAAAATTAAAAGATTGCAATTCTTTTTTTAAAAAGAATTTTTCAGCTTTTGTTCTATATTTTTTAAATGATTCTTCAATATCTTCACGAATATCAACCAAAGGAAAATCATTTAAACGATGTGTTTGACTTAAAACTTTTCCGGCAAAAGAAACTTTTGAAACTCTTTCTTTAGAATCAAGATCAAAAAAAGATTGACCAACAACATATTCCATAAGATAAGCATTATTTTCAAAAATAAAAAGTTCAGGAAATAATAAAGGAGATTCTTTTTTCAACAAAGCAATTTTTTCCATTTCGCTTTTAGGATTGTTAACATTAACTTGTTTGAATACATAAGATAAATCATCACAATCAATCCTTAAAAGTAAATTACTAGCTCTCCAACGAGAATTTAATTTTTCAACTCTATTTACATTTTTTCCAGATAAAAAATCATAAATTTTTGGATAACTTAATAAAACGAAATTATAATTTGAATCAATCAACTCTTTTTTTATCACCATCTTTTATTTTTTTAAAATATTTATTTACCAATCACATTGATCCTTAAAATCATCGTCATCAAATAAAGATCCTTCATCTTCATCGAACATGGGATTATATTTTTTTTTCTTTACCCCCTTCATTTTTATTTAAATCTCTATAATCTTTTTTAATCTCAGTCTCCCCATTTAACAATCTAACCTTTTCTTCTAATTCATCTTTATTTTTCAATAAAGAAACAATCTCTTCACCTCGTTTTCTTGAATAAACTGGCTGTATAATTTTTGTATATTTAAAGACCCCAAATTCATTAAAAACATTTTCAATCACTAATAATTCATCATTCCCACAACAGCAAGTTTCAGGATGACATCTCCTATAAAAACAAGGATTATCTGAAATTTCATATTTTTCCATTTTCTTTTCCCCTTATATTATCATATATTTGCATATGAGTTTCATCAATTGAATAATTATTATGATACTTACCCTTAATCTTTCCTTCATCAAACAAATAATTCAAAGCACCATTTACATCAGAAATCTTTAATGAATTAACTAACTCTAAATCAATATCCTCATAATTTTTAACTTTACAAACTTTAGGTAATCTTTTTAAAACACTTTCTGCGGACATTCCATCTAATTTAAAAAAAAGATTTTCATGACCATATAAATTTAAAGTATCATAACAAGGTTGAGCTAATAATTCTCTAATTTCAAAATAAACTTTTTCATTTTGATTTAACAAGTCACTCCTTTCATCTAACAAACTCTTTAAATTCTTCCACATTATTTCTCCTCCTTCTTTTTCTCAACAAGCCCAAACTTCTTTCGATTTTTATCCACATAAAAATTATTTACCCAACTGCTTGAGCTTTTTTCATCATGCTCATCTATAACATCTCTGAATAATTTTTTATAACTCCTCTTAAATTGAGCCTCAGGATTATTTTCAAATTTATCTCTTTCTTGCCAAAGCACATCATGATTATTAAATAACAATCTATTTCTAACATTATTAGTAGGACAAACATATTGTAATTCCCCTTCATACCAATTATCTCCACCAGTACAACTATAAGGAGATTCATACCAGTGAGTTTGAATTACTGCAAGCTTTCCAATTGCGTGATATTTCTCACAACTACTGCATTGAATTTTCTTTCTTGAATTTCTTTGATCAATCTGCTCTAAAATCTCTTCCCCTTTCTTACGAAGATCTTGTAATTGCACCTCTAATTTTTCCATAAACAATAAAAATAAAAAATTCTTATTAACTCAACGTTTAACAAAAAATAAACCAAAAGGTTTATATTATCATCGGTATAATATCACATATGACATTTAACATTTTAATCCCGGAAATCAATAGTAAGCCAAAAAATACAAAAGACGCAGTAATAAGCATATTAACAATTGAATGGCCATTAACATTAAGAGAGATATTTTACAAAATAAAAAAACAATACAGATTTTCCTGTTCATATCAATCAGTCTATAAAGCAGTAAAAGAATTATCTGAAAAAGAAGTTTTAAAAAGAAAATACAAAAAATATGAAATTAACATTGATTGGATAAAAAAAGTACAATCATTAACAGATATTGTTGAAACAAATTATTATGCCAAAAAAAGAATAAACCAATTTTCAGGATTAAAAGAACATAAAGAAGTAGAAAATTTAATTATATTAAACTTTAACAATTTATTTGATGCAGAAAAATATTTATACTATTTTATGAAAACAGAATTATTTAAGAAAAAAAATCAAATTGTTTGTTATCAGGCACGCCATGAATGGAGACCATTATTTTATCTTCGGGCAGAATATAATTACTTTACACGACTAAAAAAATTAGGACATAAATTCCATTTCCTCACAACAGGAACATCATATTTAGAGGACATATCAAACCAATTTTATAAAATATTAGGAATAAAAATTGCAAAAACCGAAGATAAAAATTCTAGTGACACATTAATTTTTACAGATTATTTTATCCAAATATTTATACCACAAGAAATAAATCAAAAAATCGGAGAATCATTGGAAAAAAAAGATTTAATCACTTTATTGAAAATTTTAAGCCAAAAAGGACCAATAAAAATAATTATCAATAAAGACAAATCATTAGCAAATGAAATGAAAAAACAAATATTAAAAAAATTCTAAAAAATTTATTTTTTAATTTTATTATCTTTCAACTTTTTAAGAAATTCTTCTGCAGTTAAAAGTCTTGAAGAATCTAAATCTTCAATAACAACTTTAAAAATATCATATGCACAGGAATAAGAATAACTTTTTCCTAAAATACTACTTAAGCATTTGCAAATACCATTAGTTAAACTATACTTTTCAGGGATATAAATATCACCGGAAGATAAAGAAAAACATTCAGGCAAATTACCATAAGATAAAAAGTTATTTTCCTTAGGATTATAACTAATTAAAATAACTTGATCAAAATCAACAAGAGAAAAATCTTGGAAATGAGGATCTGAATAAAAAGTTAAATTGACAATAGGCAGTTTTTCAACCCACTTTGCAGTCTTATTAGGCATAAATTCTTCACTCAAGATTTCATCTAATTTCCCTCTTAAAATTATCCCCCCTTGAGAATTCACAATATTTGAAACAGAAACTATATTTTTATCATCAATAAGAATATTTTCAACCATTTTAAATTATAAAATTAAGCCTCAAATGCAATATCTTTTTTCATTTCTTTCCCGTCAATTTCAGCAATCCTTACAATTTTTCCTTTTCTTTTTGCCATTTCCCTAATCTTTACAAAATCTTTTTCACCGACAGGCATGATAATATTATCAATATGATATGAATGATTAACTTCTGCATCCTTAAAATCATTTACCTCAAAGATAAAACTTTTTCCAATTTTTTCATCAGTTGTAACTAATCTGCAAAAATCAACTTTAGGTTTTTCTCCACCTTTACCAGGTTTTCCGGAAGTAGGAGCTTTTGGTTTAACCTTTAATTTAAAATCTTCACCAACATCAAAACTTAAAGCAAAAAAAGTTTTTGGAAATTTGTTTAACAAATTAATTAAATCATTGCCAGTCATTTCTTTATCAATTAAATAAGTTTTCACACCTTGGAATTGTTTTTTACTCTTAAAATCAATCTCACCAGTTAAATCGCTTGTTGAAATAATCCCCCCGGTAACATTAGTAGTATTTGAACCTAATTTTTCAGCACCAGCTCTTACTAATTCATTTGCAAATTCAGGACCAGTAACAATAGTATATTTCTTACCGGTATGTTTAGCCTTGATTAAAGCTCGGTTTAGAAATTCACCCTTGCTAAATTTTTGAAATTGTAAGTGAACTAACTCATCACTTTTCCCATCAACAATTTTCTTAACAAAATTCATAATTAATAATAAATAAATTTATTTTTTAAACCTTTGTAAAAGATTAACTTTTTTTCAATAAATCAGAATATTGAATCCATTTATCAAACAACTTTATCAGGATATAAACCTGTTCAGAAGAATCAACATTATGTGAACAATATTCAACAAACTCAAAAGCTTCTGTTTTATTCAATAAATTATCAATAGTTTGATAATTTGTAGACAACCAAAGACCATCCCTAAGATAAATTTGGCTAACAAAACAAGAATTATTATAAAATTGATAAGGATCCAAGCAATTAATATTTAACATTTTTAACTCCCCATTTGCTAAATTATTCATATTTCTGTGCCCACCATTCACAACATTTGACTGGATAATATTTCTTGCAAAATCTCCATCTAAATAAATATTAAAATCATAAGAACCATATAACCGAGGAGTCCACAAAATCTTTTCCATATAAAAAAGATAAAAAGATTAATTTTAAACCTTTGTAAACCCTAATAAAAAACAACTCTTTGATATGTCTTTTGAAAAATAATCTTAGCCAATTCAACAAATTTTTTTATATCCTGAAAAGATAAAATTCTTGGTTTCATATTTTCCGACAGAATAACAATATTATCGCCTTTTAAAAATTCAACAGGACTTTCATCATGCTTTTTTATAGTTTCAAATAATTCAAGAATTAAATTAAACTCTTCGTCGGTAATTCCATACCATTTGGTGCATTTTTGTTCAAAAGTCTTAAAATTTAAAACAGGGTCATCAAAAATTTTAATCCTTTGAAGCATGGATTCATAATGTAACATAGTATTAATACATTCAACAATAACTTTTTTAGAATTAATAAGAACCTTCAATAAAATCTTTTTATCCTTAACCAAGGGAAAAGTCACATAAAATAAATGATGAATAATCCTGAAATTCTTTTGTGCTTCATTTAGATGTTTAATAAAAATCTCCATAACAAAATAAAATAAATCAGATTCAAATAGATTACGGTAAACAGTTAATCGCTTAATTCTAAAATTGCTTCAGTTAAATCCCCATACTTTTCTAAAGCTTCTTTTGCTTCTTTCGAAGACTTGCCTGTTTTTTCCATTACAATTTTAATATCTTCTTTTGAGATTTCAACTTCTGCAGTTTCCTCATGTGCTTGCCCGGTAACCTGATAAGAAACTTGACCATTCATTTTAATCTTCATTACATCAGGCTCATCGATAATTAACCTTGAACCATCTTCTTTTTCCATAATTACTCTAAGTGCAGGAATTTGTTCTTGACTCATACCCATCTGCTTCATAATTGCTTGCATTTTTTTAGGATTTAAACCACCCATCATTTTACAAGAACACCCCTAAAAAAAATCTAAAAGCAACAACTAAAATGATAAATAAAACAACATGAGAAGGACTTAAACTAATATAACTTCCATATTCCTCATTAAACCTTGTTAACCCACCAAAACCAGCAGGCATATTAATTTGTTGATTTGCCATAGATAATTATTAGCAAAAGACTATTTAAAGATTTTCTTTGAAAATTTGCTCGCTAACACTCGAAAAGTTGACTTCAAATCGACTTCTTCGGAAAAACAAAAAAAGATTATATTAAAAAAATACAACAAACAATTATACTAAAAACTTTGAAAAATATCAGAAAAGAGATTTAAACTAAGATTTATTTTAATCCCAATTTTGAATTATTTTTGAGGGAAAATGCTATAATTTTATTTTGCCGTGTAGCAATGCTACATAAAAAATCAAATTGTAGATTTTAACCAAAAAGAAACAAAATTACTTAATCGTAAATAATTTATCATCATTTACATCAAAAATATCAAGCCTCACCCCTGAATCAATCCAGCCATGAGCATAATTTAAAGCAGCAAAAGAATTCACATAATCACCCTTCTTTTCAAAATGCTTAGCATCAGAAAGATAATTTGCAACCATATCAATTATTTCTTTAGCATGATTTTCTTTTCCAGAGATAATATTTAATTTAATTATCTTTAAAGCCCGACTGGTTAAATCAAAATATTTTTCTAATTTTTCTTTAGTAATTATATTTTCCATAATTTAGATAAAAATTTAGAATTTAAATAACCTACCAAAAAATCAACTCATAAGATAAATTTATAAAACAATTTCATCATTCTTGAATATGAAAGAAGAATCAAATATTGAAAACCTAAAAAAAAGCTATAAAAAAATAAAGGAGAAATATTCATTGCCAGATTTTAATGAATTAAACAAAGAATTCTCAATAGAAAAAATATCTGAAATAGAAACAGACTTTTTAATAAGAGAAATAAGAAGATATATCTCTGAAAAATTTTCAAATTACTTACGATTTATTGAACTTCTTTTAAACCCCACAAATGCCCCAATGTTTGTTTTTTCAATAACAAATAAAATTCAAAATGAAGATAGAAAAAAATTAACAGATCTTTACAAAAGATTATCAAAAATAGAAGTAGAATTAATTGAACTGGATTTAGAATACGACGATAAAAGAGAAGCACAGTTCATAATAGACGCATATAATATTTGGCAGGAAATAAAAGTTGAATTACAATACATTGTAAAAGTTATAAAAGAGAATTGGGAAAATAAAAATAATAATGATAGAAATTACTTTGGATAAAATTATTTTAATTTATCAAATACCTTTTCCAAATTAATTTCAAACAAAGCAACAGGCATTTTAATCTTCCAATTTCTTAAAATTCTAGGATGAATCTCGCCAATATAACCAATAACTTTTTCATCTAAAATAATTTCACCAACCCGACCTTCAATAAAATGAACCGGGCTTTGCAAAGGTTCTTTAAATTTAACTTCTAAATTAATCATTCTAAAAAAATACTCTAAAGTTTGCTTAATTTGCGTAAAATTTCCCGGAGTAACAGCACAAGCCAAGTTTTCTCCTTCAACTATCTTTTCATCAATTAAATTAAAAGTCCTGCCCATTTCAAAAATAAATTGAGGATATTCAGAATCAATATTTTCAGAAAAATTCTTCAACAAATAATGAGATAAATCCTTTCTTAAAATAGTATAATCCGTTTTTGACCCTTCAACTTCAATAAATTCTTTTTCATTCTTTTCATTAATCCCCATTTTTGAAAATTGATCATCTCTTTTAGTTAAATGATAATTTGAAACCTCTAACATATTTAACCCGACAAAAATTTCCGAAATCTTACGCTTAATAATTTCCTTAAAATCTTCTTTTCCAACAGTAGCAATATCCGGAAAATCTTCGATAAAATTTTCATAACCATAAGCAATTGCAACATCCTCAATTAAATCAACTTCATGTAAAATATCATTTCTCCAGGAAGCAATTTCTGCAAAACCATCTTTATAATTATGACCCATTTTTTCTAAACATTGACCTAACTCCTTTTCACTCAAATTTAAACCCAAAAGCTTATTTGTATTCAACAAAGAAATTTTCATTTTTTCAGAAGTCAAATCAGGAGTAATTAACTTTAATCCGGATAATTCCATTTGATAAATTTTACCACCCATTTCATCCATAGTTATCACTAAAATATTCAGACATTTATTCAAAGCATTTAAATCAGTACCGGAACATTCAACAAAAACATCTTTAGTCGTTGCCACAACTCTGCCGGTTAATTCAGAATTAATAATTGGAGGCATACTTAAAACATTATTATCTGCATCAACAAAAATCGGAAATTTAACTTTACCAGCCAATAAATGAGCATACTCTTTTCCAACAGGATGCCTTTGTAAAATTTGCAAACCAGACATCTCCTTAGAAGATTCTAAAGGAATAAATTTAATTTTATCAGGTTCCATCGCCTTAAAAGTTATAGGTAATTTAATTTTATCTAAAGGATAAATTCCAATAGCAACTTTTTTTCTTCTTCTTCCAATAGTATTATGAAGTTTTTCTTGAACATCAATTAATTCTTTAATTTTATTTTCATCAAGAATTAATTCTTTAACAATTGCACAAACAGTATAAGGCCTAACATCTTTAACAGAAGGGTCAATAATTACTTTATAATCTTTTTCAGGTTTTTTAACTTTATATTCCCGTAAACCTGTTTTCTTGCCTAAAAATGCCAAAAAAGATTTTTTAAATCCTTGATAAGAAAGTAAATCAGGACGATTTGGAAAAACTTCAATTTCAATTTCAGTATCAGTTACTGATTCAACAGGAGTTCCAAACATTGCAATTCTCATTTGCATTTCATCATTTAATTTTCCAATTTCTTTTTCAAACAATTTTTTTGAAAATTTTATATTTGCCATTTTAATACCCCCTCTCCTCAATCTTTTTTATTTTTTTTCTTAATGCATTATCAATATCAACATTCATATTTTTTGCTAATAATAAAGTTACAATAATTACATCAGCAATTTCATTATCTAAATTATTTTCTTTTTCAAGCTTATGTTTTCTTGCATAAGAAAAACTCTTTAATAATTCATCCGAAACTTCCCCCACTTCCTCAGTTAACTTAGCTAACCTCAACAAAGCAACTTCCTTTTTTGAATCATCCTTGTGAAAATGTTCATTTAACCTTTTATTTTCTATTTCAATAAATTCTAATAATTCTTTTCCAATCATTTTAATTAATGCCGGTTATATCCCCCGATTTTTTCATATTTTTTATGAGATTCATAAACTTCCAAAACGATTTGCAAAATCTGAAATTCATTATTAGAAGTATTAGTATAAATTGCCCTTGCCTCTTGTGAAATATCTATCAAAAATAGATTTGTAATCCCATATTTTTTTTCAAAATGCTTATAGATTGGAAGTTTTTTTGAGATAGGAGCTCCAACTCTTTTTTGTTTTAAAAAATAAATTGATTTATTTATTAATTGATATAAATTTTCATTAGTTTTATTCCCAATAGACAATTCTTTTTCAATTTTAATTTTTAATTCAAATAATTCTTTGCTTAATTGAGGAATAAATTCTTTCATTTTAAACACTAAACAGAAATAGCTCCCTGAATTAATTCATTTAATTTCTTGCTATTTGCAAAAATCCAAATAATTTTTTCTCCTTCAAACATAATTTTATTTGACCTTTCCAAATAATCAAGTATCAACTTAAAAGTTTGATATTGCATTTGCTTTGGTAAACTTTTCCATAATTCCATCCTAGTAGGATAATCTTCACTATTTTGTATAGCATTTTCAACCATAAAGATAGAATCTAATTTTGGAAAATGCAAGATATTCATTTTAGTTACTGTTTTTACCATTGTATAAGTTTATATAATTGATTATTTAAAGTTTTTGCTTTTTATTTTTTTAGTATTTTTTTTTAATTATTATCATTTCATCCAAAACCTCTTATTTCTTAATTCAGTAAAATTATTTTTATATAATTCCCGCAAATCTTTAACTTTATAATAATCCATTAAAACTCTGTCAAAACCAGGACCCCAAGCTAAAACCGGAATATATTCACCAAATAAAGGAATAACAACTTCAGGCCTAAAAATACCCGCCCCGCCTAATTCCAACCAAACTTTTTTTTCAGGATGCCAAACATGAATTTCTACTGAAGGTTCAGTATAAGGAAAATATGCAGGATTAAATCTTAATTTTTCATAACCCATTTTCTTAAAAAATTGTTTTAAATAACCAAGTAAATGTCTAAAATTTGCATTTCTATCAACGACAATACCTTCAGATTGATTAAATTCAAAACCATGACTCCAATCAAGAGTTTCATTTCTAAAACACTTTCCAATCGAGAAAAATTTCATAGGCAATTTATTCTTATCCAATTGTGATAAAGTCTTAGAAGATAAACAAGTAGTATGAGTCCTTAAAGACATTTTTTTCGCATCATTTTCATCCCATTTATATCTCCAGCCTTTACTCCCGCCAACACCCTCTTCATGAGCTTTTCTAACAGCATCAACAAATTTTTTATCCGGTAAATTTGCAAACTTATCGATAAAGAATGTATCTTGCATCTCCCTCACAGGATGATCTTGAGCAGTAAACAATGCATCAAAATTCCAAAACCCGCTTTGAATCATATCCCCCCTCATTTCCTGAAAACCCATATCAGTCCAAATATTTCTTGCATAATCAACAGCCTGATTAACAAAATGCCTTTTACCGCCATTGATTATTGGAACATGCGAAGAGACATCATATCTACGAAATTTTTTTCCTTTCCATAATAATTCTTTTTTCAAAATATCCGGAGTAATTTGCTCAATTAAATCACCAACCTTTAATCCTTCTTTCATTAATGTTTTTCCCAAAGGAGTAACTTTAATTTTTATAATTTTATCTTCAGTAACTTCAACAATCTCTTTTCTGCTCTGTAAAGATTTCAAAACATTAATCTTTTCAGGAGTCAAAGAATCATAATCTAAAGGAAGAGAATCAATAAATAATTCCTCTAAACTTTTTTTAGATATTTCATCTTTGCGGGCATTAAAAACAATTTTTCCATTATTTAAATCAATTAATCCCTTTCGCTTTAATACACCAATAGACGCTTTGAATTCATCATCTGAAAGTTTGCTTAATTGTTGAGCATCGTTAAATAATAAAATCCTTTGATCATTTAAAACATTCAGCAATCTTCTCTCAGGTAAACCTTTCTTTTTATATAAAGCACCATTTGTCCCTATCTCAATTATTTTTTTCTTTTCACTTGTTAGTTCAAGGATTTTCTTATTTTGCAAATATTCTAAAGCCCTTAAAACCGCAACTTTATCCAAATTAGATTTAATGCATATATTAACAAACTTGCTTTCTTCTAAATATGGAAGAACTTTTATTTCATTTGGACTTAACGACTCAATTAATTTTGTATGATTTTCCATTTTAAAACTAACAAATCCTTATTTAAAAAATGTTTGGGGAAAGAAATTCATAAAAAATAACAATAGAAGATTATATCTTTGAAATCTTATTAGCTAAGATGCAATCAATCAAAAAATCTGCAGGTAATTTTTCTCCAAATAATGGCACATAAAAATCACCTTTCACTCTCTCTTTATCCGCCGTAACAGAAATCCCTGCTTGTGCTAATAACTCTGCATCATTCAAATTATCACCAATTGCCAAAGAATTCTTTTTTTCTAATCCTAGATATTTAATTAAATTTATTAAACCAACAGCTTTTGTTTGTATATCCTTAACACCAATATCATATGCCTCACCATTCCAAAGACAATACAATTCTTGCCCTGTAGATTTTATCGACTTATTATGTTCATCAACTAAATAAGGAATTTTTGATATTTCATCTTCACAATGAATTGTAATTATTAATTCCTTAGGTTCAAATCCCTTAAAGTTTTTATCTCTTACAATATCATCACATTGTAACTTTTTACGTAAACCTTTCATATAATTAAAGCTATTAACATGTTGGATAATTTGCCCGTCAATCCAAGTTGCACTTCCATTTTCATAAGTTAAACTGGTATATTCTAAAACTTGACCAAACATATCTTGTAACATATAAAGACCTCTTCCGGAACTAATGTTTAAATTAAATCCCTGCTCCTTTAATTTTCTTAACTGCTTTATTTGTTTATCAGCAATAACCTTAGTCTCTAAAGTAGTTATATAACCATTTTGTTTTATTTTAGTACCCCTCGGTACAAGAACCCCATCAACATCAAAAACAACCAATTTAATCTCTTCTAAATCTTTAGAAGTAATTTCCTCAATAGGTTTCATTTACTTAATAATTAATTCAAATTTAAATAAATTATTATACTTTCTTTACAACGCCTTAGTCATCCAGGTAGGCATTCCTAAAATTAGCCCCAAAGCTTTCAAATCATAAATATTTCGCGAATTACCTTTTAAAATAATAAATCTCATTTTTAATTTATTTTTATTACATAAAAGGATATTCTGCTTAACTCTTGCAAGAATTTCAGACTTATTTTTACCGGAGGATTCAATAATTTCATCAAAATTAATTCCAATAATCACACCATTCTGTTTTGCAATTTTTGCTAAAACATGATTAAAACCAGAATTTCTCTGTTTCATAAAATCTTTTCTTTTTGTCAAATTAATTAATAAAACACTAATTTTTTCTTTTTCTAAAATTTTTCTATTTAAATCATCATCGTCTGAACAAAAAATTATTTCACTGGAAAGATTCTCTCGAATTTTTTTTCTGGCAGATTCAAAATTTTTTTCATTAATTAATATTTCATTCATCTAAAATTAAAACTAAAGAGATTTATTACCTTTTTGGTTTAAATTCAATTCAAAAATTAGAGGTCAAAAATCTTTTTAATCAAAAAGAATAAGACAATTAAAATAGATAAAAGAAGTATTGCAACAATAGAAAAAAACCAAATTAAACCCATTTCCAGATTATTAGAAAAATTTTCAGATAAACTTTGATTAAAAAAAGTTGTCAAATTATTTTTACTTAAATCTTCATCTAAATCTTCTTCTAAATCATTATTAAAAACCCCATTTGCAATTTCACTTAAAGTTACATTTGGCTCAATTAATTTAATCACTGCAATTCTGTCATCTTCTTCTTTTGAATTTTGTTCATAAAAGGATTTATTAAAATCATAATCAAATTCAGTCAAAAAAGTTATTTTTCTCGTCTCATTAAAAACATCTCCATAAATAGGGAAATTAAAATTAATCTTTCTACTCTCACCAACTTTTAAATTTTCAATTTCCATTTTTTCATTTAAATTCAAAAGTAAACTATAAGCTTTAATTTTAACCTTAGGTTCAATATTTTTTCCAATATTAACAACATTCATTTGAAATGTAACATTTGAACCAGGTATAACTTCGCTAGGACCAACAACTTCTTCAAGCATTACTTGATGATCAAAAGCACTAACCATAATTTTAGTATAATTTAATTCATTTTCAGCTTTTAAACTAGTACAAACAACATCTCCCCCACCTTGATATAGTTTAGCATATAATTCGTAACTTCCAAATAAAATAGAATTACTCAAAAAAAAATCAAAAAGTATATCATTAGAACTGCCATTTGCTAAAACAATTCCTTGACTTAAATCTCGGGAATCTTTTACAAATTCAACTTCCCTTCCAAGACCATCAACAAAAATAAGTTCTAAAGTAAAATCCTCATTTGAATAATTTTTATTTTCAACACTAACTTTTATACCAACATTAATTCCTGGGTTCCAAGCCCATTTGTAACTGTTAGCAATTAATTCATCATGAATAGAAATAATAACTAATTCATTTTTACTAACAGAACCATTTTCACAAAAATCTAATGCATTAATCAATGACAAGTTTACAACAAGTAAAACTATACATATCACCACCTTATTCATAAAATAATTAAGTAAAAAACATTTATAAATCTTTAATAAATAGCATAAGTTAATTTTACAATTACAAAGATTATTGCAAAAATTAAAAGAGTAATAAACCCAACAATAAAATAAAAATAAAAATTTAAAGAATCATCTGAAAATTCATAACCTTCAACCAAACTAAGATTCAATTCTAAATTTTTTTTATTTAACTCTTCTTCAAAACTTTGATTTAATTTTTGATTAATATTTTCACTAACTTTTTCATTAAAAATTTCAAAATCATCTTCAGAGGGCTCAATAAATTTAATTACAAAAACCTTATCATCAAATAAATTTGATTCTTTTTTATAATAAGATTTATCTTCATCATAATTAAATTCAGTTGAAAAAGTAATCTTCCTTGTTTCATTAAGTTTATCCGCAGAAATCAAAAACCAAAAATGAACTTTCCTTGTTTCAAACATACTTAAATTCTCAATTATAAATTCTTTATTTAAACCAAGATTGGAATTATAAGCCCTTAATTTCACTTTTGGTTCATCAAATTTTCCAAAATTAAATACATGAATTAAAAAACTAACATTAGTCCCATTAACCACATTATCCTTTGGTCCAATCACTTTTTTAAGAATAATATCATGATCCAGACGATCAATAATTACTTTAGTTAAATTAACCCATGATTCTGCTCTTAAATAGGTGCAAGCTGTTTCACTATCTGAATACAATTTAGCATATAATTCATAAGAACCTAAACGTATTGACTCACTTAATGAAAAATCAAAAGCAATATCTTCAGATATATTTTGTTTTAAATGAATACTTTTAATTAAATCGTCAGAGTTTTTCGAAAAATCAACTGCATCTCCAGATTTATTAATAAAAATTAATTCTAAAACAAAATTTTCATTTGAAAAATTTTTATTCTCAACATGAACATTAACTCCAACATTTAATTGATTATTCCAATCCCATTTTACATCATTTTCAACTAATAAATCACTTATGTTATAAATTCTTAATTCATTACCCCCAACATGAGTAATACCTTCACAAGGATCAAATGCAACAACAACAAAAAGTTGAGAGATTAATATAAAAAATACAAGCAATACATCTCTTTTTTTCATAATTTATAAAGACAAAAAACATTTATAAATCTTTTATAGAAGTGCCAATAAATTTTTTATGATTTAATAAATTATCTAACTGCTTTAAATCTTGCCCAAGAATATATGTAGGAATTTTATTTTTCAAAATATTTTTTGATGCATTTTGGTCTAAAACAAAATGCTGACCAGGTTCAAACTTTATTTTATTTGCAATTATATCAAAATTTTCCCATGAGATTTCAGAAATAAATTTTGCATTTTTATGTTTAAGAGGATTCTTATCATAAAGACCGGAAACATTTGTCAAATTAATAAAAATAGTACCAAAATGTTTAGCGATATCTGAAGCAGTAGAATCAGATGTTTGATTCGGTTTGTATTCTAATGCCCCGCAAAAAACAATATCTTGCTTTTTAATATTTTTTTCCAGAGTTTTTAATGTATGAGGCACACCTTCTTTTGGATCTAAACTAAAAAAATAACTCATAAACCTTGCATTCATCCTCGTAGAAGAAATACCGATAAAATTTTGCAATAAAACATTTACACCAACACTTTTTAATGCAGAAGCATAAATCCTTGCAGTGCTTCCCCCCCCGCAAACAATAATAAATTTATATTTTGAACAATTTTTTAAAATAACCTGCTTAAATCTTTTCAAAAAATTAACATCAATTCCACTCGGAGGGATAATCAAACTCCCGCCAAGACTTAATACAATCACCTTCCTGCCCATTAAATAAAAAGATAAAAGAACTTAATAAAGCTTTCTTCAAAGCAATTTTATTAATTCCTAATGAATAGTAACAAAATAGTAAAATTTATAAATAAAAAATACCTACAGAAAAATATGAAAGATTATGGATTAATCAATGAAACTGAATTAAGCGATAAAGAACTTTTGGAATCTGCTTATGAAGAATTAATGCAACAAAAAAACAATCCTCAAAGGAGAAACACAGGCACAATTAAAATCGGATGTGAAGACGAACTACAAGCATATCTAGACTATCAAATTTTTGAAAAAGATAAACAAGAAATATTATATATAAAAGACACACAATCATATTATGAAGGAGAAGGAAATTTTTCTAAATTATTAACAAGACTCGAAGATATAGCAAGAAAAGAAAAGATTAGAATATTAGAGCTTAGTGTTGACGAAACAAACTCTAGAGCAAAACAAATATATTTACATAAAGGATTTGAATTATTAAATCAAGAACCTGATGAAACAGGATTTTATTATATGAGAAAGGATTTAGATTGTTAATCAAAAAAACTTTATTCATAAATATCTTTTTTATTCACTTATTGCACCAACAGGACATGAATTAACAGCTTCTTTAACGCAAGGCAATTTTTTTTGAGCTTTTACATGAGATTTTCCATCATCGCCCATTTCAAAAACCTCATCACAAATATTTGCACAAAGTCCACAGCCAATACATTTTCCCTTATCAACTTTAATCATATAATAAAAAATAAAATTTACTTTAAGAATCTTTCCACAAATTTCTTTCCAAACTCAAACTTCTCTTCAAATTTAATAACAAAAACACCCAAAAAATAACCGATTAATCCTCCGGCAATAACATCACTTAAAAAATGCAATCCAAAATAAACACGGGAAAAAACAACCAAGAATGCAAAAAATAACCAATAAAATCGGAATTTAAAAAATTGTCTTAAAATTAAAGGAAACACGCAAAAAACTAATAAACTATGAGCAGACGGAAAAGAATAATTCCAAACAAAATGACTTGCATCTTGTAAAACAGGCAGTAAAGACACAAAATCTAATTGATAAGGTCTAAGTCTATGAATTGAAAATTTTAATAAAAAACTAATAACCGCATAAAAACCAATTGTAACCCATAACGGCAAAATCCATCGACGATTCTCTTTCTTAAATAAAAGTAAAATTGTAAAAAAAACAACAAAAATAATTTCTGAACTAAGATCAATAATTAAAATAAAAAAGTTATCTAAAAAATTATTCCTTAATAAAGAAACATTTTGCACAATAAAAATATCAAAGTAAAAACTAATTAACAAGACAAAAAAAACTAATAAAAATAAAATTAACTCTTTTCTTTTCATAACTATAACAAATAAAAATTCTTTTAAATATATTTACTAAATCGCATAAATTTATTTAAAGACAGAATCAATTCAATTTTTGGTAATAACATGACATTCATTCCTTATGAAAAAAGAAAATATGGACCATTAGGACCAAAAACTAAAGAGATTATAGAAAAGACAGATAAATATAGTTCAAATCATTATGCAAGATATTCCTTTGCTCCGATTTATGCAAAAGGACCATGGTTATATGATGCTGACGGAAATAAAGCATTAGACTTTCTTGCAGGTTATTCTTCAATTTTAACACACAAATTAGATGAAGCATTTGCAGCTTACACCGACGAATATTACAATGGTACAGATTTAATAAGTGGAGCACTTTATAACAAACCCTATGCAGAATTTTTGGAATTAATTACAAACTTAACTGGTTATGATAAAGTCAATCCAAAAAGTGATGGAGGAACTGCAACAGATTCAGCTATAAGTGCATTATTAAATCACGGAAAACCAAGAGGAATAAAATCTCCGGAAGCAATTTTAATAGAACAATATTTTCACGGAAGAACATGGATCTTTGGTTCAAACGCCTTATTTGACGACGACCAAAAGTATAATAGAAATCCACAAGCGGGAGGAATCAGAGTTGTCAAAAATAATCTTAAAGATATAGAAAATGCAATCAATGAAAATACAGTAGGAATATTCATGGAAACTCATCAGGGCGAAGGAGGACCATTATTTAATTCAAAAGAACATTTTTTAGCAATAAGAAAATTAACAAAAAATAAAGGAATTTTTTTAGGATGTGATGAAATCCAAACAGGATTAGGAAGATGCGGATACTTGATGGCTTGGCAAGAATTCGGAGAAGAAGCAAGACCGGATTTTGTGACATTAGGAAAAGCATTAGGAGCAGGATTAGTTCCGGTTTCAATGACTGTTGGAACAGAAGAATTCATGAGCATACTTAAACCTGGAAGTGATGGAAGCACATATGGAGGTTATCCATTAGCAGGAAGAGTAGGAACAGCAGTTTTAAATTATATACAAAGAAATGACATCTGCAAGAGAGCAACAAAAATAGGAGATTACTTTACACAAAAACTTGCAGGAATTCCGGGAATAAAAACAGATCATAAAGGAGCATTAATTAGAGTTGAACTTGAAGGGGTAAAAACAGCAAAATATGCTTGTTTAGAAATGCTTCTTGGAAAAGATAGAAACCCACGAGTATTCATGAAACATGGTCACTATGACCCAATTAGAGATGTCGCATATACAAGAATCGCCCCCCCAATTGGAGCAATGACAGAAGAACTAATTGATTTAGCCGTCGAAAAAACAATTATACCAGTATTAAGTCAGGCATCAAGAAAAAAATAATTTTCAGAAACTATTTAAACAAAGAAAAATTAATCTTTAAATGAGAGGCAAAATTTTAGACTTTTTATTAAGATACATTCTCTTAATTTTAATTGCATTGCCAAATTTAGCAATTTTCTATTATATTTTTACACCACTAACAATTTATCCGGTATATTATTTACTAGACATTTTTTTTAATGCATCATTAATTGGAAATATAATAAAAATAAGTTGTACACCAATAGCGATAATTGATTCCTGTATTGCAGGAGCAGCATATTATCTTTTATTAATTCTTAACTTATCAACACCGAATATAAAAACTATACTGAGAATAAAAATGATATTAATATCTTTTGCTTCACTTTTAATTTTAAATATTTTAAGGATATTTTTATTAAGTGCTTTATCGCTTTCACATTCAGTTTGGTTTGACTTAACACATAAATTATTTTGGTACATATTAAGCATTGTAATTGTAATTGGAATTTGGTTTGCCCAAGTAAAATATTATAAAATTAAAGAAATACCTTTTTATTCCGATTTAAAAGATTTGTATAGCCATACCAAACATAAAGATACAAAGACTAAAAACATAAAGAGAAAATCTTCATCCAAAAATAAAACAAAGAAAAAATGATTTTTGAATTATTTTCACAATTAATATCAACAATTCTTTCAATAATTAATGAACTAGGATATTTAGGAATATTTCTTGGAATGACCATTGAAAGTTCATTTATTCCTTTTCCCAGCGAAGTAATTTTAATCCCTGCAGGAGCATTAATTTATCAAGGACAAATGAATTTTATTCTGGTTTTTATCGCAGGATTATTAGGTAGTTTAACAGGAGCATTAATTAATTATTTTCTGGCATTATATCTTGGAAGAACACTTGTTGATTTATTAATTATTAAATATGGGCATATACTATTTATCAACAAAAATCAATTAGAAAAATCAGATAACTATTTTAAAAAACACGGAGAAATCACAACATTAATAGGAAGATTAATTCCGGTAATAAGACAATTAATTTCACTTCCTGCAGGATTTTCAAAGATGAATTTATTTAAATTCTGTTTATTCACATCCCTTGGAGCAGGGATATGGACATTAATTTTAATTTCAATAGGATATTTCATCCAAGGAAACATATCATGGTTCATCCAAAACAAAATAATAATCACAATAATAATGCTAATTTTTTCTTCAATAATATTATTGGGTTATATGCTAAAAAAGAAATATCAAATTAATAAAAATTAATCTTCTTGAAGATTTTTAAGTCTTTCAATTTCAATAAAATTTTCAACCATTAATTTTTCTGTAACTTTTAAAATCTCACAATCATCAACATTAATGGTATAGCAAGAAGGACCAAATTGAGTAATGCTTGTTTCTTCGCCAGATTGAATTTGAATAAAAGAATATTTTCCGTCAGAATCACAAACTGCATTTTCATCCCTTAAAACTTTTATATCCAGAATTTGATATTGCTTTAATAAATTTGCAATGCCAATCATACCATCACCGTCACAATTAAAGTCTTCAGTCATGTTAATAACTAAATAAGGCAAATAAGTCATATTAGCCTCAAAAGGAATATTTTTTAATTTACGAGGGTCATTTCTCAGATAAAAGTTATAAGGAACTATTACACCCTCATAAATAACAGGCAAAGAAGTTTTATATAAAACTAACTGTCCTTCTTGCACAACATCAAAAGTAACTCCCTTATATTCAAAATGTCTAACTGAACCTATAAAAAAATAACTGCCCAAAACTATAGCTAAAATTATTCCAAGACCAATCAAAATATTTCTAAGTAATTTATTTTGACTTGCTAACTGTTCTCTTGTAGCATGTTGATTTGTTTCATGTCCGCAAGATTTTATAATCTTCTCTTTACCGCCTTTTTCAACTTCAAAAACTTCACAAACTTTGGTTTGGTCTTTAACATCAACTTTTTTATTATTAACTTTTTTTTCAACCATTTTATATTCAAATTTTTAAGATATTTAAATCTTTTATTTCTTAAAATTCTACTTAAAACTTTTTGATTTTATTATTTACAAATTCAAAACATTCCTAAAGAATAGATAGATTAATTTTTGATTAACTTATTAGAAATTCAAATATTCTTAAGGGCGGGTTTGCGACGAATAGTCGCATTTAGTGGGAATATCAAAAATCAATCTTTAAAAATTCAAAATCAAAAAGATTTCATTTTAAAAATTTTCTTAGGAAACCAGCGGGTGTCATTCCAGGTGGTATCACAAGAAGGCCGAAAGTTTACACTTACATCAATCCCGAAGGTAAATCCAAAAATTGTAAGTGTGGACTTGAGTAGAAAGTTTACACTTGCATAATATTCTGAAAGCAAATTTTAAAAGTTGCAAGTGTGGGCTTGAGTTTAATGATGCCACCCTTCCAGACTTCGAGGAGGGTTAAAGGGAACCAGCGGGTGTCATTCCAAGTGGCATCCACGAAGGCTCCGAAAGTTTACACTTGCATAATATTCTGAAAGCAAATTTTAAAAGTTGCAAGTGTGGGCTTGAGTTTAATGATGCCACCCTTCCAGACTTCGAGGAGGGTTAAAGGGAACCAGCGGGTGTCATTCTATGTGGCATCCACGAAGGTTCATAAAGATGCCACCCTTCCAGACTTCGAGGAGGGTTAAAGGGAACCCAGCGGGTGTCATTCCAAGTGGCATCCACGAAGGCTCATAATGATGCCACCGCTCCGCAATTTGAGGAAGCTCAAAAGAAACCAGTGGGTGTCTTTTATTTTACACCAATAATCCTCAATAAAAATTCATCAGTAATTTTCACCAAATCTTCTTTAGGACCTTCAATAAATACACATCCATCTTTCTGAATAATACTGCCGATAGTACTCTCTTTTACAATAATAAAATTACTACTGCAATCTTTAACCGGAAGGTCTTCCTCACAAATAGTATCATTACCAAAACATGCTAATTGCATTCGTTGAACAACTTGATTAAAATTAATATAAATTTCAGAATTTACATCATAATTCTCAGAAGATAGATAAAGAGGCAAACCAGAATAAGAACTTAAATAATTTAAGTCTCCAACATAAACACTTAAATTTTTCAAATCTTTAGGATTTTCTTTGAATACAAACTGATAATTACCCTGATCTAAGGTCCAATAACCATTTTGATTTAAAAATTTAAAACCATTATAAGTTACATCTGAAGTTTTTGAATCTTCACCAAAAGAATTAACAACAATTCCAAAAGAACTCCCAAACATTACAAGGATTAAAACTACAGCAAGAATCATTTGATTCCTTTTCTGCTTTTTTTCTAATACTTCTTTTGAATAAATTTTTTTTACCATTGATTTTTATTTTCCTTCTAATAAAAACAAAAAAAGAGTATAAAAATCTTACTTTTAAAAAGACTCTGGAAAAAATTATTTTTTAGGATTTAATTCAGTATAAATTTTTATCTTATTCTTGAGATTTCTAAAAAATAAAAACGAAATGTTTATATATAAGTTTATATAAAGATTAGTATGGAAATATATAATGATCAGGAGATAATACACTATCCAAGTTTAAGAACTATGCTAATGGTAGAAAAAATTTTGAAAAAAGCAGATAAAATGATAGACAGAGAAGAACTTAAAAGAAGATTGCCTTCTAAGATTATGCACCAAACTCTAAACTTAATTTTAAAATATCTGGAAGAAAAAGGTATGATAATTGATGGCCACAAAGGAATATTATGGATTTACAATTCTAGTCCTAAATTAAGAAAGACCATTGAAAACGCAAGGGAGATATAATGTTCCAAGAAAAAGAAATTAGCGTTAAACTTTCAAAAGAAGCAGATAATATTTATCAAGAACTTAATAAGATAGTTGGAAAAGAAAAATTAAAAGGGATTAATAAGAAGATTAATGTTTTGCTAATTCATTAAATAATATTTTATCCTCTCTAAAAACAATTTCTTTTGCTTTATTTACAAGTTCTAATAACTTTTGATCATTCTTCGAAATTTCATAACATTCTTTTATAATAATTTTAGATTTATCTTTTTTATTTTTAATTACCATATTCACTATCTCCCAACATCAAATTCAATGCAGTTTTATTTAAATAATTTTCCACATCCTTATCTTTAATATAAATGCAATTTTCACTTAACCACTGTTTAATCTCATCAAAAGTTATTTTGCTATCATATTTAGCTACTTCAATAATAAATTTTGTAGCTTCTTTATACTGAATTTTTAAATGACATTTATTAATCAGCATAAAAATTTTACAAATTGCATAAGCAGTTCTTTTATTCCCATCGTTAAAAAAATGTCTTCTTGCGAATTCATTTAAAACAAAAGCACCAATACTTACAGGGATATTCTGATTTTTAGATTGATGATTTAATAACTTATATGTCGAATTATAAATTCCTCCTTCTTCTCTTACTCCTCTTTCTCCTCCACTTAATTTAATTATAGTATTATGAATATTTATAATCATTTCCTCCATCTTTAATACCATTCCTTGAGGAATTTTCTTCCGAGGTTTATTCCAATAAGGACTATGGCATTTAGAATTTGGGCAATATTTTGGGGATTTTTCTTTTCGCTTTTTCCAAATATGATAACATCTAAAACAAAAAAGAGTATTATCATTTTTAATCATATATGATTAATAATAGTAATATATTTAAATATTTGCATTAAAACTCCCAGAAAATTTAATCCTACAAATTTTCTGAGGAAACCAACGGGTTCACATTCCATGTGGCATCAAAGAAGGCTCATAATGATGCCACCGCTCCGCAATTTGAGGAAGCTCAAAAGAAATTAGGGGGTCACATTCCATGTGGTATCCACAAAGGCTCATTGATGCCACCCTTCAATGTTTCGAGGAGGGTTGAAGGGAACCAAGGGGTTCCTTTCATTTTATAAAGCTCCCGCCAAGACCTTTAAAAAAAAAGAAAAAGAAAAAAAAATAAATTTGTTTTACTTAAACTTATGCAGTGGTTGTTACCATTGTAGCACTTGTCGAAGATGTACCTTTGTACTCTTTAGCTGTATCAACAGTTTGAGTTCTCAGATAAGTAGCAGCATTCACAGTGTCTGCAGCGTCATAACCAGCTACAACTAATGCTAATTTACTAGTAACAGTTGTTCCTGTAAATCCTTTGATCAAGAATTCTCCTGATCCAACACCAGTTGATTGTGTAAACGCAGCACCACAGTAAGTTCCACCTAATACGCTAGCAGCAGCTGAATTAATACAACTACCACCTACAATAATTAAGTTTTTAGTACTTACTGAAGCTACTTCACTATCTTTAACTAAAACTTCGCCTAAAGAGCTAGCACCTGTGCCTGTTGAAACAGATACAGTTGGAGATGTAATATATACATCAGCAGCTACCTCATCACCGTGGTACATTACCTTTATGCTTTTTTGACCTGAAGTAGGTTTATTCCATAAAAGTTCTGTAGCAAGTTCTGAGTAAGTGAAATCTCTAAATACATCAGTTGATTCAATTTCAGTTGAAACACCATCAGTACTTGTTGTACTATAAGCACTAACTTCTACTTCAGCAACAGTTGAAGAATCCCAACCAATAGTTAAATTGATTGTATCACCAGAAGCTTTGTTTTCTGATTTATCTTCTTCTACCATAGTTAAATAGAAAGATGTAGCATTATGTCCAACTTGACCACCATTGCCAAGAGCAGTAAAGTTAACTGCACCAGTTGCATTAGTAGTGTTTGCAGCTAAATAGGGTAAATAAACTTTCATACCTTCTTTTGAATAAAGTGTATTGAAGTTTGTATTCACTGAATTGTTTCCTAAAATTACATTATTTTGTACATTACTAACATTGTAGATATATAAATCAACATTGCCAATTGAAACAGTATCAGCGTTTTTTACACCTGTTTTCTTATCAACCCAAGCACCATCTTTAAGATATTGCAAGTCTGCCTTTTCATCAGTACCTTCTGTAATGAAATTTGTAAATTGCATTACATAAGATTCTGCATCACTACTATCACTCCATGAAGCGATGAAATATTTTGTATCATCAGCATCAAAAGTAATATTTGATCCAGAAGCAGCAGTTGCTAATAACTCATTACTGTCCTTACCAATACCAACAAATGCTCCAGCAGTTGTACTGTACAAGAAATGTATATCTTCTTCAGTATCCTTAAGCGGGAAATCATTTAAAGTTGCATAAGATTCACTACCTTGCTTAACTTCAATAGTTTCTTCAGCAGGATAATTTAGTCCACCATATGATAATTTAACAGCTCCAAAACCAGGCATAGTGATTTCACTATCCTCAGCAATGAATAAATCATCATCAGCAGCCCAAACTAAACTAATACTTGTAAGTTCAGTTGTTGTGTTAACAATAGTACCTGTAAGTCCTGAAACAGCATTGTCGTTCATTTGAACTTCAGAGCCACTAGTAATTTTTAATTTACCAGATCCAAGACTAAATTCAACTTTACTAACTGATCCTTCTTTTGAAGAATA